>OGPP01000854.1_pt1 | contig 27411 bp, 18 predicted proteins | sample 1553021 | NCBI WGS metagenome assembly OGPP01 (sample SAMEA2580217, study PRJEB22360) | human gut metagenome | biome: human gut; feature: human-associated habitat; material: faeces | place: Denmark | collected 2008/2010
CGAAGTCGCCGAACACCCCCGAACTTCATTTTCGGGCGCGACAAGCCGTTATCCTCACGTGCGGCGGCTTTGCTTTTAACCGAACCATGCGCGCTTCGCTTCTCCCAGCAAGCGGAAATCAATTTTGGGCCGCTTCGAGCGCCCCGGAAAATACGGGCGACGGCATCAATATGGCGCTTCGCGCCGGAGCAGCACTCATTGCGTCCTGCAGTTACTTTGATCGTTTCTGTGCGCTCCTGCCTCAAAAGTACAACGGCATCCGTCTGGGCGTACCGCTCAGCTGTATCGGAAGCCCTCACTCCATCCTCGTCGACAATTTTGGAAGACGCTTCACCAGCGAATCGGAGCTTCGCGATCAGGAGCAGCACTACGGGTTCTATCAGGAACTGCTTCAATTCGATCCTGCAACGCTCTCATTCCCGCGCGCTCCGGTCTGGCTGATTTTTGATCACGCTCTGATGCTGAACGGCCCGCTCGCCACGCTCGGCGAAGGTTCGACCGTCAGCGGCCTGACGACCTGGTCAGAAGATAATCTGGAGGCCGTGCGCAAGGGATGGATTTTGACGGGCGAAACCATAACGGAACTGGCCCAAAGAATTGCCCGGCATCCCGACAATGCATCCAGGCTTTCCGCTGAGCTGCTCCAAAAAAGCATCACTCACTTCAACCGCGCCGCCCAATCGGGATTTGATGAACAGTTTGACCGTGATCCCAGTACTTTGGAACCCATTGCTCAGGCTCCGTTTTATGCGATGCCTGTATCCATTGATGTGCCTCATATGGGGGCCGGCCTAAAAACCGACCGCAACAAACAGGTTCTGCGCTGGGACAATACACCGATCGAGGGACTCTACGCCGCGGGAGAAACTGCGCCGGTCAGTCAATTCGTTCATGACCGCGGCGGACATCTTTCTGAATGTCTGGTATTTGGGCGTCACGTCGGCCGCATTGCCGCTGCGATGCCAAAGCGAGGCCGGCAATGAGAATCCGCAGCCTGAAGCACAAGCAGCTGATCGCTTTGCTGCTTATCGCCCTGACGCCGCTCTTCGCACTCACTGCCTCGATGTGGATGCAAGCCCAAAACAGCAAGGAACAAGCCGTTCAGACTTATCAAGGATATGCCGATACCATTGCCATCGCTCTTGAGAAGGAATTGGATCGTCAGAAAGAACGGCTTGAAGAAGCTGCCGTAGCTGCAGGCCTGCTCTTTAGCTCCCCTGATAACGCTGACATCAGGGCTTTTGAGCAAATTCTTTATATTACGTCTGGCCGATACAGCTCCAGCATCGCAGTGAACGTCAGCGGCCAATTGCTCGCCTATTCTTCTGCGCTTACGACGGATCAGGCCGAAAGCATCATCACGAATCCTTCCGAACATTGGTTTTTCCGGCAAACGATCCGGAGCGGCCGGACAACTTTAGGGGAAGCGAAGGATTCGAATTCAGGTGCTCATGTCTTCATTGGAACGCCCGTTTTCAGCCGCAGCATTTATCCGCGAATTGATACGGTTTTGATTGCTAAAGTCGACTTGCAGAAACTGCTGGAGACTGCAGCCGATGCTTATTTGCCGGCGAATGCTTCCATTACGCTCGAAAGCAGCCGCAGCGAGCTCGCTTCGCTGGGCCGCAAGCCTCACGCGAATGCCATTGCACTTTCTGCAGCAATGACAAATTTCCCATGGAAAATTGAAATAACGGCTGAACAAGCCGATATTTTGACTCGCCCGAATTTAATCTCACTCTTGGGCACGCTCGTTGTCATTTTCGTCTCAGCGATATCCTTTCTTTTCGGCCGTGCCTACATCAAGACGCTGAAGACTTTTTTTGACGAACTCTCTGCATCCATCAGCATATTAAGTCAAGGGAAGCCGCTCCCTGCAGCTGTCGGCAATCTCGAACGCGTGTCCGAAGCGAAAGGCCTGCTCACACAGTTCCGAGAAATGGCAGACCATGTCGTTAAAAGTGATCTTGCCCTGCGTGAAGCCAATGCGAACTTAGAGCGTCGGGTTAAACAGCGCACAGCAGATTTAGAGCGGCGCAATCGGGAACTCTCTGCCATCAATCTTCTGCTTTCCCCTATAGCGCAAAGCCCAAAAGACAATGACGCCCCTGTATTTTCTATGGCTTTAGAACGATTTGGGCAGGCCTGGGATTTAGATCAAATTGTTATTGCAGATGGTGAGCATCATTGTTCGAGCCGTGAAGTGAGACAACACTATCAAACGGTTACTCCGCTTAAAGACGAAAAAGTGCTTGCGGTCCGCTCCTCATATCCAATGAACCCTGAGCTGCAAGAAGCCCTTGAGCGGTTTGCTCGATTTATTGACATTGTGCTCGACAATAAGCGCCTCTATATCGACATCAGTAAGCAGCACGCTGCATTGACCGCAGCGCTGGGGGGCATGGCGGAGGGATTCGTTCTATTCGATAAAGACGCCAAGGTCATTTTTTCCAATGAGAAATTCCGCAGATTTACTTCTGATTCACTGCAGCTCAATCTTGACAAGTCATCGCGCGAAATCTTTGATTTCCTGAATCATTTAAGTCCGTCGTCAGCAGCGCATGAAAGCCCCTCTTCAGCTCAGAATGACGTCTTGGAGCTGATAGACAAAGATGCTAAACGCAGACATTTCCATCTCTCACGATTGACAGTTCATCTTTGCGGCTATGACCATCATGTGTTCGACGGACTGGCGGTCCTTGTCCGCGATATCACCAATGAATATGAGGTCAGCCGACTCAAGGATGATGTCATCGGACTTGTTGCGCATGAGCTGAACAATCCCGTAGCCACTATCCGCATCGGTTTGGAAACACTCATTAAACGCAATAGTCATTTGAGTCCAGCGCTTCGTCTCCAGATCACAGAAAATATGGCCAGTGATGCCCTTCGGCTGCAAAATTTAATCACGGAATGGCTAAATATTTCTAGATTAAACAGCGGCGTTTTGTCCTGCAAAATGGAAAGATTGGATGTTGTTGGATTAATTTCGCAGCAAATTGATGAATGGGAAAAACAAACTGAAATGACCGTTCAGCGGCTTTATAAGTTCTCTCCGCTTTATACGATGGGCGATGCTGCCCGTCTTCGTCAGGTGTTAAGAAACCTATTGGATAACGCATTGAAGTATAACAATAAAACACGTCCCAAAATTTCAGTATCTGTCAAAACGATGAATGCAGATATTATTGTGGACGTTCAAGACAACGGCATGGGTATCGCTGCGGAAGATCTGGAGAAAATATTTGAACGATTTTATCGAAGTGAACGAGCTCGGCAGCAAACTCAGCAAGGATCCGGGCTCGGTTTAGCCATCTGTCGTGCGATCGTTGAAAGATTTGGCGGAACGCTAACGATAAAAGATACAGCTCTCGATATTGGATCCACCTTCAGAGTGACTCTGCCGATTCTTTCAGAAAATTAATAAATTGACGAATGATACAGTCATGAATAAGCGCATACTTTTGGTCGATGATGAACGAAACCTCAATCAATTGATTGCAACCAATCTCAAATTTGAGGGTTATGAGACTGAATCGGCATATTCGGGCATTGAGGCTATCGATAAATTAGGCCGGTTTTCGCCCGACTTGGTGGTATTGGACGTGATGATGCCTGGCATGGACGGGTTCGAGGTGCTCGAACATCTGCGGCATGCCTCTTCGATACCCGTCATTCTGCTGACGGCCAAAAATCGTGTGGATGACCGCATCCGCGGCTTGACGCTTGGTGCCGACGATTATTTGGGCAAACCCTTTGCGATTGACGAACTGACCGCACGCATCGAAGCTGTCCTGCGCCGCAGCAGGCCCAATCAGCCCGCACCCAAAGAACCGGAAGAAACAATTGCCTTCGCTTCGCTGAAATGCAACTTGGCTCAGCATTCGGCAAGTGCCAACGGTATTGAGCTGCCGCTGCAAAATCTGGAGTACCAACTGCTCATTTGCCTCGTGAAAGCGGGAGAACGGGTGCTTTCCTACAATTACCTTCTTTCGTCGCTGTGGGAGGATGACCGAGGCGATATCGCTACGCTTCGGGTAACAGTTGGCAAACTCCGCGGAAAAATGAAGCAGGCTTTAGGATACGATCCCATCCTTACCGTTCACGGTATTGGATATCGGCTGCATACTCCAGCCAACAACCATCCAGACCTTAAAAATAAAAGTCTCTAGAATTTCTGCTTTTTAAGTTTAATAAATTCAATCTTGCAAAGTATGTATTTTATATATACTAATTCAAGCATAATTTTGTTCATTCCTCCGCCAGCTGAATCAAAGAGTGACCCTCACCTTCACTGATTAATATCAAAAATTATTATTTCAGTTTATATTCTGTTTATCATTAAATTAACATAATTTAGAATCAATTTATTTCCTGCTTCTATAGTTTTAAAAGAGCAAAACTTACCACGTTGCTCATTTTCCCTGACCCAACCTATTAGAGAAAGCAGGAGACTATCTTGAAGCAGATATTCGCAGCTTGTGCTGCCGTCGTATTGGTCATGGGCGTCACCGCTCCGATCCATGCCGGCACACCGTTTTCACTCAAACACAAGGGGGTTGACTGCGCGGCCTGCCACAAAACGCAGAGCCCCGCACAGCCGGCCGCTCAGGACGCCTGCATCGGCTGGCACGGGCAATACAAAGGCAAGCCAGTACCCAATGCCGACTACAACCCGGACCGCAACCCCCGGCGTCCGGTCGTTGAGGTCAATCCGCATGACTCTCACCTGGGCAATGTCCGCTGCACGCTCTGCCACAAAGAACATCAAGCCAGTCCTAAAACGGCGTGCTATGAATGCCACCAAAACTTCATTTTGAATGCGAAATAACGAGGAATACGAGAATGAAGACTTTTAAAATTGCGGCTCTCTGCCTTTCGATGGCCGCAGCAGCATTCACCGTACAGGCCAAAGAAGTCAAATACGAAGCTGACGTTGCAATCGTCGGCGGCGGCCCTGCCGGGATGGTAGGGGGCGGCCTATGCAGCCGAAAACGGTCTAAAGCCGATACTCGTTGAAAAGCTTCCCGGTGTCGGCGGCAACCTCATGATGCTTGAAATTACCTTTGGCCAGAGGACAAAATTCACGGACCAGGATCAGGTTTATTACCCGTCCGATGAACTGATTGCAGATTTCTTGGCATACAGCCATTACATGGTGAACCCCATTATGGTCCGGCGTTTTATTGAACGTTCCGGCGAAAATATCAAATGGCTCACCAACCGCGGCGTAGAGATTGTTGGCAACACGGCCACGGAACTGAACGGCCGGCGCGTCGGACATATCTATAAAAACGTTTTCCCGCACCGCAATTTCATCGAAGCCATGCGGAAAATTATCTTGGACAATGGCGGACAAATCATTGTTGAAACCCGGGCCGACAAGCTCATCCAAAATGCCGACGGCCGAGTCGTCGGCCTCCATGCTAAGAACTATTTGAATGATGATGTGATCGTTCATGCCAAGGGCGGCGTCATTCTCGCCGCTGGCGGATACGGCGCAAATCCTAACCTTTTGAATCTCCTCAACCCTGACATGCCGGCAGACACGCCTATTACCGGCCGCAAGAACAGCACGGGCGACGGGATTCAGATGGGCATCGACATCGGCGCTAAGACTGCCGGCGGCGAGGCCTTTATCTCTGAAGGCGCACTGCCTTATAAGGTTGACTATCGTGAGGTTATCAACCAAAAGACCTGGATCGCAGCTAATGTTTTGAACAAAGGTCCGAGTCTGCAGCTTAATAAGAACGGCCGGCGCTTCTTCAATGAAGGCCTTAGCGGCGACTTCTCAGTGAGCGGCAATGCTTTGCGCATCAACGGAAATTATCTTTACACACTCGTCGATGATGACGAAAAGCGCGATTTGGAGACCGGTTCCGGCGCAGTGTTCGGTTACTTTGGTCATGCCCTTCCCGGCGATAAGATGACGGGCCTCAGCAATCTTTTTTCCGGCAAGGGACGAATGGCTGAAGTTGCCTTTGTCGGCAGCACCATTGAAGAAGTTGCCAAGAAAGCCGGTCTGGATCCCAAGGCCGTCCGTGCTACGGTCGATCGCTACAACAAATTCTGCGATGAAGGCGTCGACTCCGATTTCAACAAAGATCGCCGTTATCTTCGACCTGTCCGCAAAGGTCCTTTCTACATCGTCAAGGGACAGCACACGATTTGTGATACCGCCGGCGGCTTGCTGGTCAACGAAGATGCTCAGGTTATCGGTAAAAACGGAGATCCGATTCCTGGTCTTTATGCTTCCGGTGCGATGGCAGGCGGCAAATACGGACCATCGTATGTGTACAACGTCGCAACCGGTTATGCCTCAGCCAGCGCAATGATGGGCGGAACGTTTGCCGTCCAAGACATCGCTAAAAAATCTTTCAATCGAAAAATTGTATATACCGCTGATCTGCCGAGCAAAAAATAAAGAAAGCCATCGATAAACTGAAATGGTGAAAGCTCTTGAACGCCTACCGCATTAGAGCGCGGCTTGACCGTCTCAGGAGCTTTCCTTTGAGAGACTAACCGTACTGACTATTTTTGTCTTCAGCAGCTAAAGTGTTCGACATAACACTTGAATGCCGAAGACAGACGCAATTGTTTAGACGGAATTCGTCGCAATATCGGCTTGTATCAAATATGATACAAACACTGAGATATCAGCAACAACCTCTTCTTGCCTGCGGCGCTAACAGTTTACATTTACACTCAAAATTCTTTGGAATGATAGTGCAAAGAAATGTATGATAGATCTAGTATACGCAGAAAGAACAGGACATAATTACGGCCTGATCCGGGCGGTGGGTTAACCGCAAGGTGACCCAATCGGGGCTGCCCGGGTCAGACCGCCCCCCATTTGTTTGTCCGACGTCAATTCCCCGCTAGTCCGCCAGCATGCGTCTGTGCCGGACTTTTTTTGTTTTGCACAGTACCTCGCTCAATGCCTGTGAACATGCGCCGGAATGATGTTGATGCTCCCGTGCCGAATACCAGGTTCGGCAATCAGTTTGTCTGCAAAAGCCCGAACTTCTGCCACGGTGCCCTTAAGAAAAACCGCTTCCATGCAGTCCTCATGTCCGATGTGTGCATGCATCTGGCTGATGACCAGATCGCCGTGTTCATGCTGCTCTTGAGTCAGGCGCATGGAGAGCTGTCTTTCGTGATGGTTGTAGACGTAACTCACTACGGCCACGCAGGTCGCGCCCGAGGGCGGATCGGACAAGGTTTGAGAGGCTTCCGCAGCGCGAATTAAATCGCGAAAAGCTTCCGAACGATTTTCATAACCGCGTTCAGCGATCAGCTGATCAAATTTTGCCGCCTGATCTTCGTCAAGCGAAATGGTGATGCGCTGCTTCATCGTTTGCCAAGCTCCTTTCAATACCGTGTCTGTCCTGTCATGGCCTGCCTTTCGGGCGATTTCAGTCTACACATTTTATCCGCAGCGGATATGGTCGACAAATTACTGCATTTTCACCATCAAAAACGGTCATTTCACTGCATTACTTCATCAACTAGTCCCCTCCGCTTAGTCCTCTGCGGCAACGGACAAATTCTCCTCAGTTTATGAGTATTTAAATCATCCGATTCACGCACGAGGGTCGGCCTCAACCCTATATTTCCCTCATCCCGCAGCGTTTTCTGCCTGCCAGGTCTGCGGTTCGGTTTCATAACTTCATCGCTATATTCCTCTAGGAGCATCTTGAAATGACCAAGAACTTCTTTGTGCGCACGGCTACTGCCGGCATTGCCGCACTTGTTCTCTGCGGATCCGCCGTCGCCGACACCTGGCGCGTCGCAACGGAAGGCACCTTCCCGCCGTTTGAGTTCTACAACTCCACCACTGGTGAGATTCAGGGTTTCGAGGTCGATCTTGTCCGTGAAATGGCTAAGGTCATGAAAAAAGATCTGAAGCTCGAAACGATGGGGTTCGATGCCATCATTCCGGCTATTCTCTCGGGAACGATCGACACCGGCGCTGCCGGCTTCTCCATCACGCCGGAACGTGCCAAGCATGTTCTCTTCACCATTCCGTTTTATAAATCCGGACTGACGATTGTCGTGCCTAAAGGCAACCCCAAGAATATTCAGTCCTTTGACGACCTCAAGGGGAAGAAGATCTCCGTTCAGCTCGGCACGACTTCAATGTCCTTCGCTAAGAAAATTCAGGACGCTCAAGTCACGACTTTCAACGGTGCTGGGGATGCCCTTCTCAACATGATCGCCGGCAACGCCGACGCGGTGATTAACGATAAACCCGTCACCGACTACATCATGACGCAGAATAAGCAGATCGCTGAAAGCTGCCTGCACTTGAAGCCTATTGCGACCGCTGACCTTTTCGCCATGGTCACCTCCAAGCAGAACACCAAGCTCAAGGCCGAGATGGATAAGGCTTTGAAGCAGCTTAAGGCTGACGGCACCTTCAATAAGCTCCATGAAAAGTGGTTCGGCGTCCCGGCCGATCCGGAACTGCCTTAATTTAACATCCAAACTTCTGAATCTCTTCAGAAGCGGATTAAAAACGGACAGCCTCCTTAAGCTGTCCGTTTTTTTGTCTTAATACTTTCCGCCTGCCGCAGGAAAAAATATTAAAACTCAACAGTCTTCAATCGTCGACCAATACCTTCTGCCAGTCGACATAAACTCGTCATATTTTCCTGAAAATCAATATATAAGGCATATCGCCCAGGTTTTCTTAGAGTACCTCAAAACTTTGTGCAATTGATCCCATTCATCTGTTTAAAGATCGCTATAGTCAAATCACGGATGAAGAAAGCGCCGCTTTAATGCCGCTTCCCTGAAGGGCTTAAAACAGATCTTTCATCCAATGCAACTCAAACAAAAGGAACCCAAAATGAATTTCAAATCCTTGTCGCTTCTTGCCGCCGCCGGCCTCTGCACTCTCTCACTGTGCGGTTCCGTCTCCGCTGCGGAGCTGCGAGTTGCGACCAATCCAACCTTCCCCCCGTTTGAGTTCCAGGATTCCAACACCGGCACCATTCAAGGCTTCGAAATGGATCTTGTCGCTGAAATTGCCAAGAAACTCGGCGATACGGTGAAAATTGACAAGATCACCTTTGACGGCATCATTCCGGCCATTCTCTCGGGTTCGGTTGATCTCGGCGCATCGGGCTTTTCCGTGACGCCCGAGCGCGGCAAGAAAGTGCTCTTCTCGCTCCCCTTCTATAAATCCGGTCTCACCATTCTGGTGCCGAAAGCCAATAAAGCCGGCATTACGGACTTCGAAAGCCTCAAGGGCAAGCGCATTTCTGTTCAGCTCGGCACAACTTCAATGCAGTTTGCAAAGAAGATTCCTGACGCTGAAATCACGACCTTCGATCATGTGGGCGACGCCGTTCTCAACATGATGGCGGGGAACGCCGATGCGGTGATCAATGACAAGCCCGTCACCGACTACATGCTCCACACCAATAAGTCCATCGCTGAAGGCACGACGCATCTCGCGCCAATCGCTACCGCCGACTACTTCGCCATGGTCGTTGCAAAGAACAACACCAAGCTGCAGCAGGATATCAATGCTGCCTTGAAGCAGCTCAAGGCCGAAGGGACCTTCGACAAGCTCCATGAAAAGTGGTTCGGCATCCCGGCTGACCCGGAACTGCTCAAATAAACCATTCTCTTGAAGCATCAAAACAGAGGCTCTATTCGTTAGTTTGGCGAATAGAGCCTCTGCTATTTTGAGCCTGAAGACCATTTCCTGCAGCAGGCTGAATCCATTGTGCCGCCGGAGAGTCACCGGCATGGTCACCAAGTCCAGCGAAGCTCAGCCGAGGCCGCACCGGCCGAATGCGCGCTCCCCATCGTTTCGCCGTCGAGCCGCAGCGCGGCAGAAAAACCGCTCTTTCGGAGGAGCTCGAGCGAAACACTGCCGGCCAGACGATTGCGTTCCGGCCAATCCATGGAACGAGCGGTTTCACCCGCTGCCCCGGCTAAGCCAAAGGAAACATTGCCGGCGCGCTCAGTAAGCTCCCTCGTCCATTCGATGCTGAGGCTCCAATTCCAGGCATAGTCCGAAAACTGCGAGGGAGCCGGCACATTCACGGTCAGCCCCGCGCCGGCAGCTGCCGAATGCAGGAAGGAGCGGCGAATAGAGAGTGCTCCCGTTCCGGATTCCGTCAGTGTCGGCGTGCGAAGCACCGTACCGGTCATAAGAACGTGCGGGAAAAACTCGACGTCCGATTCGCCAAGAGTGCCCATCCACCCCGAGCGCAGGGCCCCGGAGAGCGCATAAACCGTTTCATCGGTCTCAATTCTGCTGATGCTTTGCGCCAATTCCGCCGTGCGGCTGCGCTCGGCCGAGTAGATGCCGCCGCGAAGCTGACCTTCAAACCGCAGCCCAGAAGCAAAAGTGCGTCCGAGCTTTCCGCCCAGCCAAATGCCCTCCCCGCGGCTCGCGCCGTGCTCTTTGCGGGCAGACGTTTCCATATGTCCTATTGCGGCATAGACCGCAGTCTGCGTCTCGCCCCATAGAAAATCGACGCCTAAGACGGCTCCGGTCACATTTGTTCCCGCTCCCCCGTCCGAAAAATGCGCTGCGAGCGGCACCGCCCACACCTGATGCTCTCCTTCCTCGGCGGCGGCGTGATGAGCAAACAGCTGACGATTTAATAAGCGCTCCCAAGAAAAAAGCGCCCGCAGTGAATCATCGCGGGAAAAATTGCCGAGATTGCCCAGTGCCCGCACGATGTCAGAGCCGTCGGACGCCGAAAAATCGAGGTCGCCATAGAGTACATGAAGCACTTCCGGGGCCTGCGAAGCCGCCTGATCCAGCTGTTTGGCTAAGCCCCATTGCCAGGAAGGCGCTGATGAAGTCAAAAATTTTGAATATGCGTTCTTTTGATGCGCAGCTTTAAGCACCCCCTCCGAACAGGTGAAATCAACTGCAGGCGAAAAGTCCTTTGCTGTCATGAGATCCAGATCCCACGCAGCCTTTCAGTATTTGCTCCGGAGGTGCTCACTGCGCCGTAAGGATGGGGATCTTTTGCGAGTTCGCCCTCAAACCAGCCGCCGCCCGGAACCACTGCCAGGGACGCACCGTCTTTCACCTCTGTCGCACCCGAGACTGAGAGCGGCATCAGTTCGCCCGACGGCCGCATCCCCAAAACGAGCTTTCCGGACTGAACGTAATCCCCCAAAATCACGATAGAACCGGAGGAAGGCGTTGAGACCAAGGTTCCGGCATTCACGAGGGCCCCGGCCTGGAAGTTTGGGATTTCTTCACTGCCCGTGATGAGTGTTCCGCCCACTTCGGCCATTCGAGCGCTCAGGCCGGTGAAATCAAAAACGGCTGAGCCGGAAAGCCTGGCCCCTCTGTTCACCGTCATGCCGACCACTTGATTAATGGTGTTTTCTAGACGAAGATCCGTTCCATCGGCAGCCTGCATGCGGATCGACCAGGGGCCAATGACATTGCCGGCATAAACAAAAGGCTTCAAGTCAGATGCCTGTGCCGCAGCGCCGTCTTCGGTCCCGCCGAAGATGAGATTGGTCGTGACATCCGTTCCCAATGGGACGAAAGCTGCGGCACGGTTAACCGAGTCAGTAAGAATAACGCTGCAGTAGCCATCAAAAAAATCTTCAGCCGTTCCCACTGCGGACCACGAAGAGACAATATCGCCTTCAATATGGGCTCCGTCGGCAAGGCGAATCTGCGCCACATGAGCCGTCGGTCCAATACGAATAGCGGCATCAGAACCCTGCAGCGTTCCGGCAATAACGGCAGACTTAATCAAAGAGCCTTGCAGGACCTGCGGGAAATTCAATTCCTTCGGATGGAAGGTTAACCACCCGTACTCCGTCGCCGCACCGGCTGTCCAGGACCCTCGAACCTGATTCTCATCGCCGAGAATGCTGCCGCCAAAATCAAACACCAGGGCAGAGCCGCCGCTGCCGAGTGCCTGAACCTTTCCCTCTAATAAAAGCGTATGGTTGCGGCCATAAGTAAAGGCCATGCCGATGCCGCCCGTGCCGTTGGCTGAAATAAGAACATTCTCATTCACAGAGAGCTGATTAGCCGATCCGTCCACGCGCACGCCGATCGAACCTGCCCCATCAGCAAGCTGGTCAGCTGCCACCGTTACCTTGCTGCGGCTGCCGTAGACATGCACGCCGACTGCATTCGTCTGCTGCGAGGGCTGATCTTTAATCCACTCTTCTCTGTCGTTGCGAGCCCAAAAGGCCTGTCCGACCGTATATTCGATGCCCGAGGCATAGATGGAGGTGCCGAAAAAGCGCTTGCGGTCCAATTGGTAGCCAAGATCCTGCAGCATGGCGAGCTCGGCTTCCATGAACGTTCCCCAATTGCGCCATGACTGATGTGAGAGCAAACCGTTTTGAAGTTCTAAGTGGCTGAAGTCGAGGTTGCCCATCTCAGCGCCTAAGACGGGAATTGCACCAGTCACAGATATGGCCTTTTGAACGGCATCTTCGCTGTCTGTGACCTCGTCGGGAAAATACATTACGGTTTCCTCACCAATGACTTCCCTGACATTTTTTCCCTGAAAACCGATCCCGGAATATCCTAAATACCAGCGCACTTTGTTTAATTCGGTCTGAAGGTTCGCCGGCATGCTGTCAAAGGAAACCAGCCCGCTCAAAGAGGATCCCGCTTTAATCGGATTTCCATTGAAGGTGAGTTTCTCTGTGAACGCGGTATGACGCCAGCCGTTCGGACATTCGAATCCCAGATAGTCACCCGTCTCTATAATCGCCATGCCCGCGCTGTGCGCGAGCTCATGAAGAATAGTGCTGATTCGCGAAGAACCTAAAGCGTGCGCGGGCAAGACTGCAAGAGGGCTGTAATCGTATGACGCCCCGGGTGCCGGACCCAGATAGACGCTTCCCGAAGGCTGAGAACTCGACAGTCCCTCAGTCCAAGACAAAGCCATGGCCGGCCTTCCATTGTCGTCAAACCAGGCACCGCCGGCGGCGTACGTAACGAAAGGATTTGCTGCAGCAATGACCGTCGGAGCGGTTGCCGGCGTTCCAAAAAGTTCGCCGAGCCACGCCCCGGCTTCGAGCAAAGCGCCTTGATCGGCAGCAGACACATCTTCTCCGGTCCCTGACTCCGCGCCCGAAAGCAGCTTAAAAAGCATGACGTCATTGCCTTGAGCGTTCTTCACCGCAGCAATAACGGAAGCATTGGCGACGGGGGCCGTGAGGAGCGTGAGCACCGCCGCTGCAATAGAAGTGAGCCGCGGAAAGGGAGCTAGCCAGGCGGATTGAAAAATCGAGGCATTTTGGGCTGAGCTCATGGCGGCTTCTTCCTTCACGTGCGAGCTGCATTTCAGCAAGAGTGGACGAACGGGGCTATTCCCATTGTAGCGGGATTACGTTATTTCACAGTTTTCGCCACAAAACGCAGCTTTCTCACTGCGGCTCCCGGGCATTGGCATAACGGAGCGAATTGGCCTCTCGAGCTCTTCCGCACTGCAGCGCTGGCCGTTCGTCATCGGGAGGTTTCGGGGTTGAGCATGTACTTGGGGAAAGCGTTCTGCCTAGCCTCCCGCGTCCATTGAGTTACGGCAGTTAAAGCTTGGGAAAATCGCCATAGCATTAACCGCTTTTCTTTTATGCACGCATCTTTCGAAATGCGCTGAATAATGCCCTAGCGGCCTTCCTCGGGGTGAACAACATGTCCGCCGCTCAGCGTTTCTTTAACAGCATAAGAGATCATGCCGCGCATCCACTGCATAGCCGGATCCAGGTGACTTCTTTCATGCCAAATGAGCTTAGTGACGAACCCCTTGCTCTGGACATGCTCAAGCTCTTCGGAAACGACCGGAATGCGCCGCAGCGCTCCCAAACTGATGAACCAGTCCGCCATGATGTCCGAGAGCAGCATCACAAGATTGCTTTCGGAAATAATCTTCGCCGCCCCCATAAAGTAAGGCGTTTTAATAACGATGTTTCTCTCGCTCAAGAGCGGTGAAAGCCGGCTTTGAGTCAGCCGGTAGTACGTTGTAGGCCGCCAAGTGACCTCCACAAAACCGTACCGGATCACGTCGCTTTCCGTCACCCGTCCCGTCTTTTCGTAAAGCGCTTCAAGCGGGTGCCCCGGACGCACGACAATGCCGGTCGTTCGGCCTTCCCAGAGCGGCAGCCATGGGAACCCCTCGGGAACGGTTTCCATCGGACTGATCAGCAGATCGAGTTCGCCGGTGCGAAGCTGCACGGGCCAGTCGTTCGTGAGCTCGGTCATGTCGACCGACACGCCGGGCGCAAGTTCTGAGATTTTGGCAATTGCCGGGGCGAGAAAAATAACGCCGTGATCGACGCCGGCAATCTTGAATTCACGCTTGAGCGTCTTCGGATCAAAGAGCTTTGGTTCGAGCAGATGATCGTAATCCGCCAGGAGCCGAATGACGTCAGGCATAGCCTGAGTTGTTCGCCATGTAGCAGCGAGCCCGCCCGAGCAGCGCGTGAAGAGTTCGTCATTGAAAACCTCACGAAGCTTGCCGAGCATGCGCGAAGCTGTGGCCGGCGGGATGCCCAGCTGATTGGCAGCATTGACGAGATTTTTGGTCTCGTAAAGCGTCTTTAAAAACAGCAATGCAGATCTATCAAGGGTGGTTTTCATTTTTTCGGAATTCTGTGTTTCCACTCAGCCCAACTTGCCGGCGGGAACCTCAGAATAGCATGTCTACTCCTTAAGACCTACTCTTTCGGGGTCGGCAGGATATGTGCCAAAAGGTACAGCCAGCTGAACCATGACACTTCAAAGGAGTTGTTTCACTATGAATATTAAAGCAAAGATTACCCCGGTCGCCCTCGCCATTGCGCTGGCCGCAGGTTTTGGTCTCCCGGCCGCCGTACAGGCATCCGGCGGCGGATCCGGCCCGGCCGTGACCTATGTTGCCCCGGGTCAGATCGGTGAAATCGTCGTCAACCCCTATAAGATCGCTCCGCTCACCGCGGTCATTAAGAACGGCGGCTATCAGCTTAAAGACGCTACGGTCCGCGTGGTTCCGAAGCAGGGCGGACAGGAAATCAGCTACAAGGTCACAGACACGCTTCTGCGCACGCACGCCGGCATTCCGGTGTTCGGTCTTTACCCTGACTACAACAACACGGTCGAAGTGAGCTATACGATCGTCGACCAAGGTCAGGAACGCCGCGTTGAGAAAGAGCAGTACCGCATCTACGCGCCGGCTGTTTATACGCCGGTCAACGGTTCGATGGCTCAGCATCACAACATGTTTGAAACGGAAGTGGTCAAGGTTGATCCGGAATTCAAAGACCGCCTCTATCTGATCAACAACTTCCTTTCGACGGCTCCGAAGCAGGCCCGCGTGGTGTGGAACAACCCCACCGGCGGCGCACTTGAATGGAACTACTATCCGCAGAACGCCATCATTGATACGACGGGCGAAGTCCGTTGGTACATGTTCGTCGATCCTATCTATGATCCGGAAACGATTTATCACTCCGGCATCATGATGGGCTTCCACATGAATCAGGACGGCTTCCTCACGTTCGGCTACGGCCAGCGCTATGCCAAGTACGACCTGATGGGCCGCGAAGTCTTTAACCGCCGTCTGCCGACGGGTTATGCCGACTTCTCGCACGCACTTGATCCGGCTCAGAACGGCCACCTTTTCCTGCGCGTCTCCTCTTCCGACTACCGTCGTCCCGACGGCAAGCGTGTCCACACGGTCCGCGACGTGATCGCTGAAGTCGATCAGAACGGCAACGTGGTTGATGATTTCCGCCTCTTCGAAATTCTCGATCCGTATCGCGACGTTGTCATTAAGACGCTTGACCAGGGTGCGGTGTGCCTCAATATCGACGCTTCTCAGGCCGGCAAGACGCTTTCGGCTGAAGAACTCGCCGCCATGGACAAGAATGATACGTTCGGCGACATCCCCGGCGTTGGTCCTGGCCGCAACTGGGCACACGTCAACTCCGTCGACTATGACCCGACCGATGATTCCATCATCATCTCGTCGCGCCATCAGTCCGCCGTCGTCAAGATCGGCCGCGACAAGAAAGTCAAGTGGATTCTCGCCACCCCGACGGGCTGGAAGGAAGATCTCGCCAAGAAGGTGCTCACGCCTGTTGATAAGGACGGCAAGCCTCTGAAGTGCGAAAACAACCGCTGCGAAGGCGGCTTCGACTGGACCTGGACGCAGCATACCGGCTGGCGTATTGACTCCAAGTCTGATGAACACGTCATCTACTTGTCAGTCTTCGACAACGGTGACGGCCGTGCGCTCGAACAGCCCCCGCTGCCCGACATGAAGTACAGCCGCGGCGTGATCTATAAGATCGACCAGGACAAGATGACTGTTCAGCAGATCTGGGAATACGGCAAGGAACGCGGCCACGACTGGTACAGCCCGGTGACCTCGCTGGTTGAGTACGAAAACGATAAGGATTCCGTGTTCGTCTATTCCGCCACCGCCAGCCTTGATCTGAGCAAGTTCAATACGGAAGCTCCGAATCCGTGCATCAACGAATTCCACTGGGGTTCGGTTGAGCCGAGCGTTGAAATCCGCATTAAGAGCTCGCTTGGCTATCAGGCCATGCCGATCAGCGTTGAACGCGCCTTCTCGGGCAAGTAATCCGCTTAACCAGCAGCCGCTTCACGCCGGTTCTTCCCCCGTCTGTCCGTTCTCTGAGCGGCCGGCGATAAGATCCGCGTGAAGCATCTCTAAAAGCGCAGCGCGGCTCAGCCGCCCTGCGCTTTTTGCTGTACATCAGCAATGAGCGACAAGCACTCCATTGCCGAGCCCGTCATTCCATGAATGAACAAGCCCCTGCTGCAGAAGGCAGTTTCGCCAAACAATGGATTGGAAATGATTTGGATGATCTTGCCGGCCGTCATCCCCAGCGCGGTATTGTGAATGCCCGCACAGTTAAGCGTCCTTCTTCTGATTAGGCTGCGGATCATCGAATTCAATCTCTTCTCCGCGCCGATAAGCAGAACTGACGTCGCGGGGATCAATTTCAATCTGATTGAGCCGCACTGAACGTACTTTTCTCATCACCAATGTCGAGAAGATGCCTGTACGTCCGATCACTGCCCAGTAAATTAGGATACCGACAGCCGCAACTGATGCCGCAGCAAAATAAACAGCCGAAAAACCGAAATACGGAACAAGAAGTCCGAGCGTATAAGGCCCAATGCCGACGCCGACATCAAGCAGTACAAAGTACGTTGCCGTTGCGCGGCCGACATATTGTTGCGGGCTGACAAACACTGCGAGGGCATGGCACGCTGACGTAATCGTAGCGAACCCCAATCCGAGTACAAGTGCTCCAGAGAGCAGCATGCCGTTAGAACGAGCCGCACCGATCAGCACCATAGCCGCAGCGAGAAAGATCAGCGCCGGATATACCACAACGCTGCCGCCGAATTCATCAAGCAAACGCCCTGTCACCGGACGGCTGATGATCGAAGTGAAGGCAAAGCCCAAGAAAAACACCGAACCGGCCCAGAAGAGCGACAGCGATTGTGAATAGGCGCCGATATATGCAAGAACAGTTGAATAACACACGCCGCCCAGCATTGCGATGAAGGATATCGGCAGTGCCTCGAGCTGAAAGAATGTCGAGAACTTTAACGTACGCATTTCTTTCTTCTCGGCCTCTGTCATGCGGTGCGCCGGTGTACGAATGAGCAGAGACAGCACAAAGGCAAGCACGCCTACCGCCGAACAGATCCAGACGGACGCTTCATACATGCCATGCTGTGTGAACCATATGCCGAGAAAGGGGCCAATGGCCGACGCAATCGTAACGCCAAGCGTGAAATATCCAATTCCCTCACCCTGGCGTTTGAGCGGAATAATCGTCGCGACGATCGTGGAAGCCGCCGTAGAGGCAAGCCCGTAGGCAAACCCGTGAACCACACGAATTGCCTCAAACTCGAGCATTGACGTAATGAAGAAATAAAGCAGCATGGAAGCGGCATAAAGCGCTGTGCCGCAGCGCAGAACAAATCCGCGCCCCAAACCGTCGATAAAGTGACCAGCCAGAAGGCGGGCAACCAAAGCGGAAATGATGAAAAGACCCGCTGCCAAACCTGCTTCACTCACGTCCGCTTTCCAAATGTGCATGGCATAACTCGTGGTCCAAAGCATCAGCTGGTAATAAACCACGTAGAGCAGAAAGTTGGTGACGATGACAAGCAGGTATTGCTTCGTCCACAAACGATCTTTCATTCTGAACGATCCTCCTGAAAATGTATTTCTGAGGACCGTCATTCTTGTCCAACTCTAAGAGGCTGCAATGTAAAAGCAGCCCTACCCCGCAGTCCTAAGATTGCTCTGAAGCCTGCCCCTTACATTCCTGTACTTCTTATGAGATACGCCTTTAGTATTGAATACGCAATATTCACGTATACAAAGGCAAGAGAGATCTTTTAATCAGCCATATCGAAATCGTAAGCACTGCTCAATTCTGGTTTTCGAGTTCGAACAAGGCACGGCAAGTCCAACCGGCTGGTTTAGGCTTCACCTTCATCCTTATTTTCAACAACGCCGTCGCCTCTGGGACGAAGACCGTCCAAATCGACGATGAGCACGTCTTGGTCTTCATCAATAGCGCTGCTCTTCCCCAGAGAAAGCGGCACTTCCCCGTCCTTCCATTCCAATGCTTCACCGGGCTGCATCTGAGCATCATGGTCGAGCACGTAGCACGCGGCGCTGTTGAGCAGAATGAAGGCATCGTGAATATCGGCCGCAGTGGATGGGATTTCCATTTCGAGCTTGTCGAACCTTGCGAGACCATTAGTCCAGGCTTTGAGGCGCGGCAGACCGTCAGCGCCTTCGGGCAGGCGTGAAAGACCGATCCAAAACAGGATGGGCGTAGCGAGCGCCTGCTCGCGCAGCGCCAAAGCCGTTTTGCGGAAATGAACCGGTTCACGCAGCACGTCGCAGTCTAGGAATCCAATAGCCGATTCATTGTCCAGAATCGTAGCGGCTGCGCGGATGAAGAGCGCTGCCTGCGTACTGCGGTGAGTGCCGCCGCCCACGGCAATCATCAGTTCGGACTGCATGCCGCGGATCAATGAACGCCCTTCCGGCCAGAGATAATTTTCTGCCGCACCGTCAATGAAGCGTTCAATACCCATACGTCCCGGCCGTTCGATCACATTGATGACCACTCCGGTGCCCGGCAGCGCCGCAGCAAAAGGCTGCCCCGGACCGCGCTCGTCGGGCAGCACCTCGAGTTCAATGCCCCAGTCTTTGGCAAAAGATTCAATGAAGTCCTCCGCATCCCAGCCGGGACGGCTGAGCGCAGCCGCACCGATAAAGGGCAGCTGCGACTTGAGCATGGCATTGATTTGACGGATTTCTTCTTGAGAATGCATGGATTCGTCGGGAGCGGTCACAGCGGAAACCTCGAACTGATAAAAAAGGAACTGCAGTAAAAATCGAACCTGCGATTTTAGTCAAACCGCAATAATGCCTTAGTCGGAGCGGCTTCGGGTGCTTCACTGCAAACATCCGCTGCTGATCGCCTTCAGAAACAGGCTGCCGCTTTCAATGGCTCTGGATGATGCTAGTCTTTCGATCATTCAATTACTCTTGCGAGATTTCGCTGCTATGACCCATTCCGCGCCTAATGTTCTCGAACGCTTCCTCCGTTATGTCCAGTTCGACACCCAGTCCGATGAGACGAGTGCGGCAGCTCCGTCAACCGCAAAGCAGCTCAAACTCGCTGAAGCCCTCACGGATGAACTTCATCAGCTTGGCATCGGCAATGCAGTGATTGGCCAGGGCGGCATCGTTTATGCCCACATTCCGGCTTCCCCAGGATGCGAGCACTTGCCCGCTGTCGGCTTTATCGCCCATATGGACACGTCGCCCGATGCGTCCGGATGCCAAGTCAAACCGCAGATCATCCGTTTTGACGGCACTGATGTGCTGCTCAATCAAACGGAAGGCATCTGCTTTCCTGTTGAGCGCTTTCCTGAAATCAAAAAGTACATCGGTGAGGACGTCATCTTTACCGACGGCACGACGCTCCTTGGCGCTGACGATAAGTCCGGCATTGCCGCCATTATGGATATGGCCGCCAAAATCACCGCTGATCCGACGATTGCTCACGCCAAACTCTGCATAGCATTCACGCCGGACGAGGAAATCGGACGAGGCACCGACAATTTTGACCTGGAGCGCTTCGGCGCAGACTGGGCTGTCACGATTGACGGCGGCGAGGTCGGAACCTTGGAGAGCGAAAACTTCAATGCCGGCTCTGCCGTCGTCGACTTTCAGGGGGTCGGCGTTCACCCGGGGAGCTCCAAAGGAAAGATGGTGAATGCGCTCCGCATGGCCGCAGCCTTTATTGACGCCCTGCCTGCGGATATGGCGCCCGAAACCACCGAAGGCCGCGAGGGCTTTCTTCACCCCAATCAGCTCGAAGGCACCGTCACGCATGCCAAACTGCACCTTCTGATTCGCGACCACGATCGAGCGCTTTATGAGGAAAAGAAAGTGCTCCTCGAGCGCATTGCCGAGGACATCCAGTCGCGCTTCCCCAACGGCACAGTGACGCTTTCCGTGAAAGACAGCTACGAAAACATGAAGCCCTATATCGACCGCGTGCCGGCCGTCATGGAACATGTTCGGGCAGCGTACCGAGCCGCCGGGCTCGAACCCATTGAGGAGCCGATTCGCGGCGGAACAGACGGTGCGCGGCTCTCCGTCATGGGGCTCCCTTGCCCCAATGTCTTCACGGGGGGCCTCAACTATCACGGCATCTATGAATGCCTGCCCGTGAAGTCACTCGAGCTGGCTGCCAATGTGGCCTTTGAGCTCGCGGTACAGTCGGGTAAAAAATAAATGCACCGCTGAGGATTTCGTTCTCGGGCGTCAGATCTCTGATCCTGCAGGCGCGATATCAGTCCTATCCGAAGCAGGCCGCTGAGTTTTCTCAGCGGCCTTTTTCTGTTTTTAGTTCGCCGCAGCGCTCAGTACTGCACCTCCCCCTACGATGGGGCATCGATGTGCCAGCGGTCCGTATGTGATGCATAATTGTGCATCTATACAATAAGCGGACCTAACGCTCGATTTGAGTCGTGGTCGTTCGCGGCTTTCTATCCAGCATTACCCAAACCCGAGGTTCAGTACATGCAGCGCCAATGGACTCCTATTAAAGAATACTCAGACATTCTCTTTGAATACTTCGAAGGAATCGCCAAGATCACCATCAACCGCCCGCAGGTGCGCAACGCTTTTACGCCGACCACTGTTGCGCAGATGTCGGAAGCACTGGTCATCTGCCGCCAGCGAAACGATATCCGCGTAGTGGTTCTCACCGGAGCCGGCGACAAGGCCTTCTGCTCCGGGGGCGACATGCATGTCAAAGGGATCGGAGGCTACATTGACCCCACAGGTGTGCCGCGGCTCAATGTGCTCGACGTGCAAAAACAAATCCGTTCTCTCCCCAAACCCGTCATCGCCATGGTGAACGGCTTTGCGATCGGCGGCGGCCATGTGCTTCAAGTCGTCTGCGACTTGTCTGTTGCGAGCGAGAATGCCGTGTTCGGACAGACCGGGCCCCGCGTCGGTTCCTTCGATGCAGGGTTCGGGGCGAGCTATCTCGCCCGCTGCGTCGGACAGAAGAAAGCGCGTGAAATCTGGTTCATGTGCCGCAAGTATTCGGCCCAGGAAGCGCTCGAGATGGGATTGATCAACAAAGTCGTGCCTTTTGATCAGCTTGAAGATGAAGTGGTCGACTGGGCCAAGACCATCATGAACCACTCGGCTTTGGCCATCCGCATGATCAAAGCCGGTCTCAATGCTGAGCTCGACGGTCAGGCCGGCATTCAGGAGCTCGCCGGGGACGCCACGATGCTCTATTACATGACTGAAGAAGCACAGGAAGGGGGACGCGCATTCCTCGAAAAGCGCGTGCCGCACTTTAAATACAACACGGATCCTTCGAATCCGTAAGTGCGCTCAATCTGTATTTGAGGATGATTTCATGAAAACCGATGAAGCAGGCATTGTGATCAGCGGCCGCAGCTGGTCTGCCTCCGATTTTGTGCGTGCAGACGGCACGCCGGGTCCGTGGACGTCTAAGGCGCTTGAGGCGGATCCCCTGAGCTTTGAGGCCGAACTCGGCCGATTCCTCACGGAATTCTTTTCGCCCGGCGCAGCCGTAACGGTGCACACCAACGGATCGACCGGCGCTCCCAAGGCTTTCGCTGCAGAAAAAAGCCGCATGCGGGCGAGCGCTCGTGGCACCATCGCGTTTTTGGGGCTCAAACCCGGCTGCACCAACCTGCTGGCTATGCCGCTTCGCTTCATTGCCGGAAAAATGGTGGTCGTACGCTCTGTTGAATGCGGTCTTAACCTTATTCCCGTCGAGCCTTGCGCCAATCCGTTCCTCGAGCATCGTGAGGCCGTTGACCTGTGCGCACTCACGCCGATGCAGGCCGCCACGGTGCTTGCCAATCCCGCTACGAGCCGCTTTCTGCTTGAATCGCGCGCGGTTATATTGGGCGGCGGCCCCGTAGATGAGGAGTTGACGGCAAAACTTCAGTCTGCTCAGGGTGCGGTCTATGCCTCTTACGGCATGACAGAGACACTCTCGCACGTCGCCCTGCGCAGACTGAACGGCCCGACGGCAGACGCGGGTTTCCGCGCGCTCCCGGGCGTAACGATTTCGCTTTCGGCGCTTAACACCCTTCAGATTGAAGCGCCCGCCGTAGCGGCCCAGACGCTCATCACGCACGACCGCGCGCGGTTTAATCCCGACGGAACATTCAGCCTCATCGGACGTTTGGATAATGTCATTAACACGGGGGCAGTGAAGATCCAGATTGAAGAAGTCGAAGCTAAGCTCAAACCCTTCATTTCAGGCAGATTTGCCGTCAGTGCCAGAAAAAGCCGACTCTTCGGCGAAGAAGTCGTGCTCGTTCTGGAGAGTGCACCGGCGCTCCTCAGCGCTTTGGACTTCTCTCGTATGCGGCAGGCCTTAGGTCGGTTTGAGCGGCCGCATTGGGTGGTTTGCATATCAGAACTCCCGCTCACCGGATCCGGCAAACCGGATCGTCCGGCCATCCGCAAGGCCGCTGAAACGCTCTTTGCTGAGCCTTGGACCGCCCTAGAAGCCGGTGCGGCTTCCAATATCATCGGAAGCCGCTGGGATTCATTTTCAACCGGCCAATCACTGGCTAAGCCGGCTGAGCGGCAAGCCGCCTCTTAATATAAAAGGAGCGGTCAGAATCCCACTTGGTGCGAATTGCCGTTATTCAAATGATTCGTATCGATCTCAACGAGTTCTATTCGTTTTTGAGCCTCACCTTCCCACCAAGTGGTTGAATCGCGTTTGACACATTCTTCAATAAAGTTCTTCACTAATTCGGAAGTCGTGAGGTTGTTGCGCCGGCAGAGCGCATCTACCTCAGCTTTAAGCGCATCGCTTGTGCGGCAGCAAACAACTGTTGTCTTCGGAGCCTTACGACCCTTTTTGATCGTAGACCTTGGATTTCGTTCAAAGAGGAACATCGGGGGAGCCTCAGGAAGTTTATTGAGCCTCACATTATAGGAATCGCACCGCGCAAATAGAATCAGCTTTCTTAAGCCACTTGCAAAGACGCAGACGACATAAGCATCTCTACTGAGTCCAAACTGCTGTTGACAACTTTAATATATTGCGTTCATCCTGCAGCGCACGCGTCTACAAAACTAGATGCATAATGAACATCTGTTCAATATAGGTTTGAGGACGACATCGGCCGGCGGGCTTCGATGCGGAAATGCCCGCTGAGGGGCTTCGGACCCAGCGGCCTGCGTTCTGCGCGTCGTTTTTCGTTCAAAGCGCAGCGGCACAAAACGCTGACACGGGAAGCAGCCTTCATTCTGCATTGAGCGAAAGAACGTTCTGAAGGGCTGCCGTGAGCCCCTTAATTGATGAAGCAAATCACGTCGACTTCATCACCGGCCTTGATGCCGTCTTTGCCGACCTTCACAACCCCTGCAGCATCTCTCAAAAGCAGTACCGAGCCGGTCCCCTTTTGAACCGCTCGAGCGATCCTCGCGTCGCCGCAGCCGCAGAGCGACACGCAAAGCTCACCCGTTTTCCCTGCCGGGATATTTCCAGAGAACGCCGCCCGCACCACTTTTTCATGGAGTGCGATGCCGCTTCGCGCCGCAATGAGCGGGAGCACGACACGCTGAGCAATCATCATTGCAGCAAGCGGGTTCCCGGGAAGACCGATAACCGGGCGGCCATCAAGTTCCCCGGCAATGAAGGGACTCGCTCCCCCGCTGCATCGATCCGCCTCCTGTGAGTCCAGCAGCTTGCCGCCGGCCTCAAGAATAGCCCTGCGGGTGAGATCTTTCGAACCCCGGCCGGTTCCGCCGATCGTAATCAGAACGTCAGAGCGCACCGCAAGTCCAGTGAGTGCGGCCGCAATGGCCGCAGAATCGTCAGCTGCACTTCGCGCCCATACATCGCGGATACCGGCATCCAGAAGCAGTGAGCGCAGATAAGCTGCGTCGCTCGATACCCGGGTGGGTCCCTCCGCACGGCAGACGAAGTCGCGCAGTTCCGATCCGGTCGCAATGATGCCGACCGAGGCGAGGGACCGCGCCTTCACCACATCCATTCCCGCTTCAAAAAGAAGCGCCGTCTCGGCCGCCCCGATGCGCACGCCGCTCTTGAGAAGCAGGTCCCCCACACACCATTCAGCACCTCGCCGCATGATGCCGTTTTCCGGTTCCGCTGCTTTTTGTGCATCCGCCAAATCGGATCTGTCTGCGGAAGGAATAATGGCAGTTACCCCTTTAGGAATAGGTCCGCCGGTATTCACCCAAATCGCGGACATCGGCGGAAGATCGGGCGGCGTACGCCCGTTTTCGACGACATCATCGAGCACTTTTCGGTGTCCGGCTTCCGACGCATTTACGGCCCAGCCGTCACGCAGGGCAAGGTCGTAGGACGGGACATCGTTTGGAGCAAAAACATCCTCTTGCAGTTCTGCTCCAAGCGCATCACAAAGCCTGATGAGCGTTGGCTCGGGGTGGTACCAAACGGGCGGAAGTGCAACAGGGCGCAGGATAAAGCCCGATGATGAGTGAGGTCCCAAGGCGGCGGACATAGTGAATAAATTCCGAAATAAAAAGCGGACTGCCCCTCTTTCATTTTTCGTTATTCACTTGTAGAATAGCGTCAATGAAGCGAGGGGTCGCTCAATAAAAAAATTTCGGAACGGAGGATGGCGGGCAATCCGACATCCCATCAGGACAGATCAAAGTATAAGAGATTGATCGTCATTAAGTCGAGATCATCGGCTTCATTCATTCAACAATCGATTTTGTTTCTTTCATAGCGACAAAATAGAAAACATTCTCATCCGGCTTATTAGGGTTTCACTAGTATCCCGATAACGATATAAACATCGTCCGGCTGAATGTTTTAATGCCAAGTATCTCTTAAATTACTCTGCCGCAGGCATTTTCAGACTAGACAAGAACCCTCAAGGGTTAGCCCCCATCTCCTTCAGGTTGTTTTTAGCTGGGGTCTCTCCCCCCTATTGGCATTTGACAAAAGCCAATTACCTAACGGTCCCCTGCGGGTAAAATCGCCTTGTTTTCGAAGAAAGACTGCGACCCCGAAAAAATAGCTCTATCGGAAAGTGCAGGAAAAAATTTCGCCATTTTCATCTGCCGGCTTCAGGACAAGGAACGAGAAGCAGATGAGTAATCGGCTGAAAATTTTAATAATTTCGGCTTCATAAATTCGCCCAATCGGAATCGAGCAGCGAATCAAACTGCCGTTCAATCCGCATTTTCCGCTGAGTCTCCTCGCGGACGCAGCCCGCTCGAATGAAAGCGTCATTCCACCGCAGGCGTCAGGGACGCACTGCGGACGAAGCGGCCCGCGGGGGCTCCGCCGCCCGCCGCATCGAAAAAAACGCAAGGGAGACTCCACATGGAACTCAATGACATTCTCGAGAAGCTGTCGCTGCCGCAGGACCTCACGCGGCGCGGCTTCCTGAAGGCCGCCTCGGCCGCTGCCGCGCTCGGGCTCTTAAACGATGCGCGAGCCAAAAACGGCGTGCGGCCGTACGTGATTCTCGAAACGGCCAAGGGCCTCATCATCGCCGACCCCAATCTGTGCGTTGCCTGCCACCGCTGTGAGCTCGCCTGCACGGAATTCAACGACGGCAAAGCCACGCCCCGCCTTGCCCGCATCAAGATCACCCGCAACGTCATGTTCGGCCCCTCGGGCACCAACCCCATTCCGCCCACTTTCGGCGTGCACGGCAACGGTCTGGTTGTTCAAGACCCCTGCCGCCAGTGCCCGCACCCGGTTCCCTGCGCCAATGCCTGCCCGCAAGGCGCTATTCAGGTTGACCCGAAGACGGGCGCCCGCGTGGTTGTCAAGGAACGCTGCATCGGCTGCCACCTCTGCGAAAAGGCTTGCCCGTGGGACATGATGAGCTTCGACGACGAAGAAAACAAAGCGTCAAAGTGCTTCCTCTGCAACGGCGACCCGAAGTGCGTCAAAGCCTGCCCGGCCGCCGCCATCCGCTACATCCCCTGGACCGACCGCTCTCACGAAGAAGCGCGCCGCGTCCCGCACGGCTATCTCGCCCGTGAGAACGCTGCCGAATGCAGCATCTGCCACCGCTAACCCATTGTTCTGGAAGCTTGAAAAATGTCTGAAACCAAGAAGAGATACGGCTATACGGGCAAGGGCCTGCGCGTCAATCTCACGACGGGAAAGTTCACGGTTGAACCGACCTTCCCGCGCTTCAACGGCTTAATCGGCGGCACCGCCTTCGGCTACCGCGTGCTCTGGGACGAAGTTCCGCCTGACACGGACTGCTATTCCCCGGAAAACAAAGTGGTCATCGCCCCGGGTCCGCTCTCCGGCACCGGCGCCATCTGTTCGGGCCGCACCGCACTCACGACGCTTTGGCCGACTTCGTGGCCTCAGTCGCTGATTGCGAGCGCGCACGTGGGCGGCGAAATCGCGCACAAGATGAAGTATGCCGGCTGGGACTTCATCATCATTGAAGGCGAAGCCAAGAAACCCTGCTACCTCTACATTCACAATGATCACGTCGAACTGCGCGATGCGCATTTCGTGTGGAACCAGGGCACCAAGCGCTCCTACGCGATGATTGCTCAGGAAACGAACGCTGACGCGAGCATCGGCGTGATTGGGCCGGCGGGTGAAAATCTTGTGCCGATGTCCAACATGATGTTCGACAAGAGCCACAGCGCCGGCGGCGTGGGCAGCATTTTCGGCAAGAAGAACCTCAAGGCAATCGTCGTCCGCGGCGATCAGGCGATTCACATTCACGCCAAACCGCAGGAATGGGAAGCGCTGATGGACAGCCACCGCGCAATCCTCGGCGCTCACACCCAAACGGTCGTTTCCCGCGTCCCGTCGCCGCTCTTTGAGTACTCGAGCCCCTCGAGCCGC
>OGPP01000860.1_pt1 | contig 27253 bp, 19 predicted proteins | sample 1553021 | NCBI WGS metagenome assembly OGPP01 (sample SAMEA2580217, study PRJEB22360) | human gut metagenome | biome: human gut; feature: human-associated habitat; material: faeces | place: Denmark | collected 2008/2010
ATTATGAGTTAGGAACCGGCGAATATCTAGTTACCCAAAAACTAAGCGCTTACTTAGAAACAAACAATACAAGCAAAAATAACAATTCTTTCATAAAGCATTCTTCCTTTTCTGTATTATCTGTTTACCGCACACTCTTTATCACTGCTGATAAAATAAAAAGACGCTTTGCAATAATGACTGCAAAACGTCTTTGTTTTTCTACACTCTCGATTTTAACACGCTAAAAGGCAAAAGTCAACAGTTGCCTTTCTCCATTACCTTGACACATTCTTTTGTATTATTATTTTTTGCTATTTTTCTTAATGACAGCTATGGCTTCCACATCCATGCTCGCCACATGTATGTCCTTCCCCGTGGCTGTGCTCGTGATGAGAACATTTCACATCCGGATTATACTCCAGTGTTTCATTGATAAAAGCTTCTACTGCTTCATCCGCATCTCCGTCTCTCCTCTTGTTTAAATCTTCTATAATATTTGTCACGGCTTAACAGCAGATTTTGTGGTTAAGTCGTTGTTTATTTAATAACAAGAATACGCTAGTATGTCAAGCGTGCCTGTCTCTGCTTTGTTCTTAATGAAATTCTCAAGTAAACACTTAACTATTCTTTATAATAAATATCTTTCTTACAAAAAATCCTTTTTTATACTTCCTACTTCTTCTTTAAGTGAACTTCTCATATTCTTAAACATATTTCGCATATGCCTATTAAGTTCATCACTCGCTGTTTTACAGTTATACTTTGAAAACTCTTCCAGTCTATCATATATAAACTTTGTAGATTCTCTAACCAATTTATAACATTCTTTTTCTTCTCTTGAATTCAAAAAATCTTCTCCTTCAACAGTTACAATACTTTCAAACAACTTTATATACACAAATAGAGTCATAACTTTTGCCATATAAATATTATCTGATTTATCACAAGAAAACTGTCCATCATCAATAAATTCATTTATTATTGAAAAATTGCAATGTGCATAATTACACAGAAAAGCATAAAAATCATAAAAATACCTTTTATCTCTTCCAAGTTTCATGTCAGATGGATTCCTTTGTATATATTCAATAATTTCCTGAGTTCCTCTTTCTACTGCTTTTCCATTTTGATAAATAATTTTTCTTGCCGCAATCAATTGAGGAATGAAAATAAAATCATTCAATATATCAGTATTATATTCTTCATCTATATATCTACTTGCTATATATCCTTCAAATGATGTTCTAAGAATAATAAATACATCTTCAACATGTCCAAGCCTTAGTAATTCTCTTATTGAGCCTAAACTCTTAATACTCTTTGTAAAAACAAAATATTGAAAATCATCAACAAATCCATTTCCAATTTTGCCACTTATTTGAGCATTATAATATCCATATCTAAAGCAAGCATATTCTACAAACTTTCTGCCTCGTAACAAGTATTGATTTATAAGCTTATTGCATATAAGTTCATTATCCATTTGTATACCTCTCTATTTCAATAATTAATCTTCTCTATTATCCCTGCCATAAAACAAAGTCTATCATATACTCATTATCATTAACCCAATATGTTATTACCTGTAATAAGGTATGAACTTTTTGTTTTTCAAAAACTACAGGTAACAGTTTTTCAGATGGTATCTGCTCCGTTGCTGTAAATACTATAGCATATTCTTTCTGTACATTACGTAATGTACCTACCAAATTGAACTTCTTGGTTTTTGCAATTAAAAGTGCTTTTTCTGTTCTTTCAACAAAACATTTAATTTCGTCACGAAACAAATGTGCCAAAAATTTTATTACCTCATAACATCCATTAATTTCCGATTCAATTTCCTTATGCTCATATAAAACTAATACATATTGCCTAAAAAGTTCATAATACAATCTGTCTTCGTATATCGCATTTTCTCCATACTTTTCATATAAATATTGCTGTACCAAATTTTCATTCTTCTGTGGTTTACTTAAAACAAATCCGTTATTAGTTTCTGTAATCAGCAAATTAATCGGTCCATTATTCTTATAAAACACTTCCCTCCACTTGAGATATTCAATGATTTCAATTGGGGACAGCAACTGCTTGCACATAAGTTTGAAATCATATATCGACATACAATTAACTGCCAAGCCGTCATTAGTGTGGTTTCGAAGTAAATGTTCATATTCAGAAATACTATCATTCTCAAAAACCACTAGTGGAACAACCTCTGCATTCGGATTAATTATTGTTTTCTTTCCCCTGGCATTTATAAAAGAGACTTTTTCACTAGTAATATATGAAATCGTATCCTTTATCTGTTCTTTAGCTTTTTTGCATTTCTTTTTCAGCCACTTCTCTTCTATATTTTTGTCCTGCGTCCTATCCTTTTCATTCCGCTCCTTTAGTTGAATCGCAAGAATAATATCTTCGAGATTTATTATCAAATCTGCTAACTCTATTTCTGTTCCACCTATAGGAGTAAATTTTAAATCTGCATACACAAGTTCTTTATAAAAATAATTTTCCGAAAAAGAACTCAACAGCTTTTCTGAATTTGTCACTTATCCACCACCTATCTATTATCGGCAAGCCATCATCTATCAGCATTTCATATTTAGCAATAATAAGACTGAAATTTTTTAATCCACAGGCTTAATATATCTTCTTCTTTTAGTTGTTCCAATACAAGCCAATAACTCCTTATTCACTAATTCGTTTAATAATTGTCTTGTCCTTGGACCTTTTAAACCTATCTTTTCTGCCACCTGTTCCGTACTATATTCAATACCAGCCTCCATAATGGCTAAAATCTGCTGATGCCTTTCTGATAACGCCATTCCTTCCCTGTTTTTTAAATCTGCTGAATTTTCTGCTGAATTTTCTGCTGATTTTTCTGCTGATTTATCATCAGATTCCTTTTCCATCTTCATCACAAGTGTCACCTGATCAAGATTGGTATCTTCTATCAATTCTGGTTTTATCCATCCTTCTGACTTCCACACAGCAAGAATTGTCGGGAATCCTGAGCCAGCATTATCGCCAAATCCAACCAATCTAAGCATAGTTTGCATATGAGGATTTCTTGACTTTGAATTGCCTCCACGATAAATATCCTCAAGCGGAAGTTTCAAAATTCCCGGATTTGTAAATTCAAATGAGTCTGACCTCTTAATTACCTTTAGCACACCTGCATCCATTAAGTAATCCGCGTGAATAATCATATTTACAAAACCTTCACGAACTGCTTTGTGAACCGGAGTATCATCTATACGCTGAACGCCACCTTCCAATTTAAATGGCTTTTTTAAGTCCTCCGTTAATTTAGGTGTTACTTTGGTAAAGAAATTAAACAGGTTATTTTCCCATGTGCCATCATAGGTAATTCTGTCATTCCAGCGAATATCTGCTGTCACTTGACTCTCATTACGATAGTCCATAAAAACATTATCAAAGCGTTCTCTGATAGCCTGTCCTGTACCAAACATCAAAAGTCCTGCTAATGTCAAGCCTTCTACTCCAGTTTTTCTATCTTTCCTATAGCCACCCAACTTTTCAAGAAAAGACTTGTCATCTAAAGCATTCCATACATGACCATCATTTCTGATTTCAAAAATCTGACGATATTTTCTTAATGTTTCTTTATCAATATCATCCATTGTATAATACTCAATTATTTGATTATCATTGCCCTCTGGATTTTGATCTCTTATCATTCCTCTAATCTCATGCTCTGTCGCATGATAATCGCCTTCATGATTTCTTTTATATGTTCCCTTATATGGATTTTCACCAACATATACCGGACGCATATTAAAATCAGCTCTAGGAACATGAATCACAATTAGACTTATACTGCCATCTTCGACAATCTTTACATCATCATCTGTTAATAGATTTATATTCACCTTATTCCCATTAATTGTATTCCAAAAATCTTCTTTCTGCTTAGGCGCATCCTCTATTCCTTGTATTATAAATCGTTCCTTCGGATCAGTCTTTGTTTTATCTTCTCTTACTCCAAGTATGATATATCCACCTTTTGTATTGGCAAATGCAGAATATGACTCATACGCAGATTTTGGTACATTTTTTTCTGCTTTTTTGCACTCTATATCAACTTTTTCGCCTTGGTAAATGAGTTCCTTTAACTCTTGCATATTCATGTGTTGCACCTGCTTTCTTTTTTATTTAAATTATAACAATAAGTGTATTTCTATCAATTGAACTTAAAATTTTCTTTCCTAAACATATTTTTATCCAATATCATTTTGAATATTAATAATTCAAGGTGTCAGGTACTTATGAACATACTTACTCATCATACGTTCATTTACAACTAACACTAAAAATCTATATAATCGCTTTAATAATTCCAATAAGTCCTGTTATGGTCCAACATCAAAAAATTTTCTATTTCACAGCCCAAATTATCTTCCATAGTTATCCCTTATTTCTTTACTGCATACATTTCTCTTAATAGATTAGTAACTTCACTCGGTTTTATCTCATCCTTATGAAACAGAAAATCCATCGTTGTAACATAACCAAGATTAGGCATTCCATTGTTTTCCCTACTCAGTTCTTTTAATTTATCATCTTTATCTATCACAATCTGTATTTCGGGTGATATATAATAATTCTCTGTATATTTAAAAATCCAGTAATTAATAAGCTCTAGTTTCTTCGCAAGAGACATGCAATTCATCTGATGATGCAGTCTTCGATATAACCTATCTCGTCTATGATAAAAAGCATAAACAATCGAATAGTCATTCATCGGAAACACACCTATATGAATGTTTTGCATCCTTACCTCTGGTCTCATATCATAAATATTATTTATCTCAATACCTTCTGTATCTTTTGGTAATGCTACTAATGTTTGTGTTGCAATCGGAACTACATATGGAATTTTTTTCCACATGATAATCTTAAAATTATTGCAAGAATTCTTATACAAAACATCCTTATATAAATTCAATTCATCCATATAATCTTTATTATCAAGTTGCTGTATTTCTTCCATTACTTCAACATTTTGCAAAATACCTTTCTGTTTTCCTTTTTGATATATTCTTTTTTCCTGATTTCGTTTAGAAAGCATTAGCAAAATATCCTTTAATGCTATTTCTGCCAGCATTTTTTCTGTCGGTATTTCTTGTAAGGCATCTACATTTTCATACTCTTGAAACAGCTTACTATCGCAATCTCAGCAAATAAAATAAAAAGTTCCCGAATTACTTATACCTTTTTCCTTGTCTACAACAGGTATTTCAATCAACTTATTTGCATGATATAGTTTACCTGCTTTGGCAATATTCTTGAGCACCATTTTAGGTACAGAATGAGAATTACAAAAACTAGTCTGTTCTTTTCCACAAAGAATACATTTTTCTGGTTTTGTCTCTTCTTGGATTTTTCTCATAAAATCATTTATATCTTTTTTTATTTTTATTTCATCTATTTCTTCCGGTATATCAAACATAGGCATACTTTCTCTTCCTCGCATTACTCAAAATGTATAAAATTCATTGATATTTTCCACACACCTTCATTCTTACCATTTCTTTCATAACTTCCTCTATCTGCTTTGCCTTATCATGGGATTCAATCAAGAATCCCATTTCAATATTTCCTTGCATTCCGTGATATGAAAGATTAGCTGACGACACCAGTGATTTCTTTACATCTGATACAATAAGTTTCGCATGCAATGCTGCCATCTTGTCATCTTCTTGCTTTTGATATTCATATATCTGTAAGAATCTCGAACGATATGACATCAGCCTGTCAAGTGCTTCTTTCTGCTTTTCTATATCATTTACATATATACGAACATATACTCCTTGCTGGCTTTTTTTTATAATAACATCGAGCATTTCGGCAAAATAATCTGAGATTGAATAACCAGTTATAGTAAGACTCTTTTCCGTATTCTCTATCATATTACGCATTGTATCTTTGGTTCTTAATGTTTTCACACGGAATGAATCTGGTGCAGTAAGAACAAGTTCTGCGTGTTCAATTTTCTTTGACGAATACATCTTCATACAAAGGCTGATTATATCTGTTATCTCTTGTTCAGAACAATTAGTAAAATGATTTCTAAGTTCTTCAATCACAAGACGAAACTGTGCATTCTCTCTATTAACAGAATAATTTTCAAGTGCATCTACAATCAGACCTGCGATATATTCGATTTTTACACTTGTATTCCACATAAATCTCTCACCAATTCTCTGAAATATCCCATTTCCTCATGCTCCGGTACCGGTACAACTAATGCTCTATCAAGTAGGCGGTTACCATTTTCACATGCAGTTTCTGATATCATAGTACAAGAATGACAGGCAGCCCCATTTAATCTCTCACTCGTCGGATTCTTCATAAAGCATTCTGGGTCTGTTGTACATGTTAAACCATTCTCCAATGCCCCTTTTAAAAGTGGCAAAAACTTATTCATTTCGCCAAGTTCAACAAGTCCACCTAGTGAACCTTCCTTATCCGCCGCACCTGTGTAAATTAAAATTCCACACATATTTTCACTACTATAAATACGTTCATGTAATGCAGATGATGAATATCCTGACTGCATAGACATTTCCTTAATCAACATATGTGAAAGTGTATGTAACAACACATACTCTGCATTTCTTGGTTTAAAATTCTCCCATCCTTTTTTCTGACAATATGCTGCATAACATTCCTCATATTTATCAGAACGAGATTTCACAGTCTCTATCTGCATCCACTGGTTTATTTTTTTTTCCTTATTTAATTCAATAAATACACCTTCACCATTGATTTCGACTGCCGGAAGCCATTTTTCTCCCGAAGAGCACTTCAATTTTACGATATGTGACTGCTCATCCACTTCTGGTTCTGGTGCTTCCAATCTTGTAAAACCTGTCAAAACTCGTACTTCACGTAATCTATGTATTTTAATAATCCTAGAAATATACTCTTTTAAACTTTCACTCAAAGCAACTTCTTCTGCTTTGAAGTACTTAACATCATGTTGATACTCGACATCCTCATGATGCGTAATAGCTGCATACTCCATTTCTTTAAGTTCAGTAAACTCTTTGATATTTTGGCTTAATCTATCATAGGCCGCTTTAAAGTCTTCATAAGAATATTTATCTCCAAAATACTTCTGATAAGCAAATGAAAGACCTGCCTCTTCTCCCATAGCCTCTACCAATGTTTCAATAGTTGCTCTTTGTGCACCCATGATATCATTAATAGGATTTGTCCAAGGTGGAATTGATATTGCATTTCTTGTGACTGTAAAATACACATTAGATGCACCACGCTGGCTAGGTATTACACTCTTCTTACAAATTTTCGCCTTTGCTCCTGGTCTATGCGGATGGTTTCCTGAACAGCATAGACCAGCAAATTTTTCCTTCTGCATTGCTCCAGACATAACTCTCCTTGCACCGCAATTACACTCAACACGGAGTTCTGCAAGTGATGAAGTATTGCCCATTGATTTTAGGTACATATCTTCTTTACAACTTGTTTCTCCATGATGTACCCACCATCTCCAAGGGAAATCGTCCATATGCCCATCTTCGCATACTGTTATAAATCTCGAAGGGTATGCTGGAAATCCACACTTAGGGCATTTCACTTCACCTTGATTCTTTTTGTACTGGTCCATATCAAAATAATCTCTCATATCAAATAAAAATTTACATGTTCCCTTTGAACACACATGGTAGTATGGAAATGACACAACTGGAATATCCTCTTTTCCACCTGTCTTTGGCATAAAGAATCGTCGAACATTCATATAACTAGCCAATCTTGCATCTCTAATTTCTTTACCAATATTGTTAGTATCCCAGTACTCTATATCTAAAACTGTCAATGAATCATTTACAGCATCCATTATCGAGCCTGGTCCATATGTAGTTATTAACTGATTCGGACGAATCTCGCCCAATTTTTTATAAAAATTCATCAGACACCCTCCCAATAAAAAACTGTTGATGATTGCTCAACATCACGCATAGAATTTAGTGTTGGTTTTTCTTTGTCTCCATAATATTCGCCATAGTATGTAAGCAGCCTCTTCTTATCATCAGCTACTGCTGGAACAAAATAATATAGCTTTTCGTCTTTTGCAATGTTCTTCCAAGTATTGATAAACTCATCCATTTCTTTCTCTGTATCTACATAAGACGATGGTGCAGTTATCTTGACTCGCTCAAGAATTTTGTCTTTTATATCTTTGATTTGTTCATCAGAAATATCATTAATGTTTGATGCTCCACCATTATCAGCCATCGTCTCTACCTGTAATCTTAGTAAAGAAACTACCAATGCATGTAATACTCTGTCTCTAGCTCTAGCCGCAAATGGCGTTGCTGTAGTTCCTTCTACATATCTATACATCTGTGAGTGGAAACCAACAAAATTCTCATAATTAGACAAATCCCTTGGTCTGTAAGGATTATAAACAGTAAAAATAATTCCAGGATGCTGTCGACCCACACGGCTTGTTGCCTGAATATATTCAGAGTTCTGCTTTGGCTGACCTACAACTGACATAAGTCCTAAACGGTCAACATCCATACCTACCGCTATCATATTAGTTGCAATAACAACATCATAACAGCCTTGCTTCTCCTTGTTTTTATCATAAGAAATTGCTAACTTTTCAAGAATCTGCGCAATATCCCATGAAGGTATGCGAGATGTAATTTCCTTCTTTCCCTCAAAACTGAGATACCTCTGTTCTGAGCTATTATATTTATTCTTTACAACACGAATACGGCTTGCTATATCGTCGTCAAGAAGGCGCACTGCACCACCCAATTCTCGAATACTATTAAAGTACCCAATCAATGTGTAATATGGATCAATATAATCCTCATATTCCGGTTCCTTTGCTATATCTAGTGCTGTTTGCAAAATAATCGAATACAAACGAATAAGAGTTGTTTTTACAGATTGTCCGCTCGCACATATACCAGCATATTGACGAAATGGCTTTTTTCCATCACTAATCATTCTACTGATTTTTTCTTCTGAAGCATCAACTAAATTTTCAGTTGGAAGCGGTACTTCCTTAATAAAAAATGAATCTCTTGTATCAAAGCCACTTGGCGGAAATTGTGCAAATTCATTTCTCCCATAAAGGAACTTAATCTGTTCCCCAGCATTTCTAATAGTTGCTGTTGAAACAATATACTTAGGTCGAATCTTCTTTCCATTCTTCTCAATACAACACATCTCTTCTACAACAGTTTCATATCCACCATAAATCGTTCCAAGAGGACCAGTAATTAAATGAAGCTCATCCTGTATAATTAGCTCAGGAGGATAGAATGGTTTACATGCAACCGTTTCAGCCCTTTCCAATCCCGCTGCGACATCTGCATTATGTCTTCCTGCATGCTTTTCTCCAATAGCAATATGTCCACATCTACTACAATATCTATCTGTTCTGCCAAATAGCAAACCAACTCGTTCAGACCATGGAAGTCTCGCAAATTTATCTACAGTCGAAATAATCACAGTAGGACACTTTGCATAAATTTCCTCATCAACAAGATAAACCGGTATGGTTCTTCCTGTTTTTAACGAAAACATACAATTCTTATCTGCACAGTGAATTTTAACATACTTTCCCTTTTCATTGATGTCATATTCATCCCGTGTGATTTCCTTACCACAATAAGGGCATTTAATAATCTGCTTTGTAAGCTTCCTTATAAATTCTTTCTTCTTAAATTGATCAGAATCGCTGTATTCGCTAAATTTATTTGGGGTAACATTACCTCCAACCCAGAATCCAATTGAAATTCTTTCCTTACCATATAATTTTTCATTCTTCTCACGCAATTGTTCCATTGCAACAATAAGACGCATCAGTCTGTCTCTCTGCTGAGTTGTAAGTAAACGAAGCGTGTACCTTAAAAATACTGTTACTCCACCATCTTTCTCATAATCAGTTTCATCTGAAGCTGTCAGTCTCCTATATGCTATAGTAAAAGCAATCAGCCCTAAATATGCCTCTGTCTTACCACCACCAGTAGGGAAGTATAATAAATCAACAATATTTCGTTCCGGAGACTCACCATCCATAATCCCATACAAATTCAAAAGAACAAATGCAATCTGGAATGGTCTCCACTCACTGTGATCTTTCTTTCTTCCTTTTTCTGGCATATCAGTCATATAATCTCTTAAGCTGCAAGGAATGCCATTACCATAATCTTTTGAAAAAGCTGTAATACTTCTCTGTAAATACATTGCTTGATTCATAAATACAAACGCTTGATATACCTTATCATTGTTTTCAATCAAATCAATTCCAGCATTCATCCTACGATTTGCATCATTGCATTTATCAATAATAGTCTGACCTGTTGCCTTAAATTTATCATCATGCATAGCTTCGTCGTTTGTCAATGCATCTGTAATCCAACTTCCATACATTTCTGTCAATGTACGAAGATTCTGAATAACTTCTGACTTTTTCTTTGGTGAGCCCATCTGAAGCATCGAAAAGGCATGCTCCGGCATATCATCTATCTGTGCACTTACACTTGGAATTTCATAATCTGGAATAAATGATGATTTTATAGCAGTTGCATTTATCTCTTCTGCTTTCTTTTCCCAAGTAGCAGCACAACCTCTTCCTCTTGCATAAACTGGTCTGCCTTTATAATAATATTCATCCTCTAATTCAACTTTTCTACAGAGATATTCTGGTACAAAAATAGGACTCATTAAATCATCTGCTATGAGCATCTCCACCTGGAACATTACCTTTGCATATTCTTTTTCATCGCCATCTGACTTATCATTATTATGCAAATAAACCGATACCATCTTGTATCCATTGTCTAACTGCATCTTCATAACATAAATATAGATGTTTCCATTAGACTCAAGTGGAATCTGCTTCGAACGCCCCATCAGATTAAAATCGATTTCCACAACATCATTCATCTGCTCACGAATATATATGGTATGTTTCTTCTTTTTCTTATTCTCTGCATCTTCTTCTAAGGTTTCATCTATCACTTCACCCTGCACCTGTTCTGCATAATACTTTCCCCAATTAATATAAGCATTAACCTTTTGAACATCATCAGAGACATAGAAAGACACACCTATAGAAGACGGCTTCTGAAAACCACCTTTTACTCTATCCTCTGCTTCCTCTTCTTCAAAAATTCCTGCCTCCAAAGTTTCTCCATCAGCATCGAAATTCTTTTCTGTAAACTCTACATCATTGTAATTTTCATCTTCCGTTACATCTGTATCAGCAGGATATAATAATCCCGTAATATAACTACTCGTTGGTACTTCATTCAATTGTTCACAATCTGATGTTGGTCCTATTAAGTCTTTTCGTACTGCATCTAAAATCTTCTGTCGAACAATAGCATGTTTAAAATCCTTTATATCAGCCATCTACAACCTCCGTTTATTCTCCATCTACTACAACAGGATTTGCCATACCAATTACATATTTGAATGTATTACCTACTATAATCTTATCCCCTGGCACTAGGCGGTACTCCCAAGTCTTTCCGTCCGCATCCACCTGCGATGCACATTCGCACCACTTAATTGCAGCCTTTGCTTTTTCCTGTACATCTTCATTATCTGTTTGATTTACAGCCTTCACTTCAATCATATATTTCTTGTCAGCCGTCTCTACTAAGAAATCAGGATTATACTGTTTTGCCGCCTTATAAAATAGTCCTAACTGATTCAAAGGTGGCTTTATAAATCTAATAACTTCTGAATCCTCTTCTAATACCACAGACAACCTTCTCTCATCATCACTATCAAATGCATTCTCTGCATAGTATGATTTCTTATATCCTTCAAACAAATATTGCTTAATATTTTTCTTATCTGGCACTTCCTTCTTAAAATTCAATCGTCCATTTTCCTTCATATTCTTCGCAAATGATTTGAATACAATAAGGTCTTTCTGAACGTTAAATACAAACTCAGTGCTTTCTTCCTTTGACGCATATATCTGTTTTCTTAAGTCCTCTACTATAACAGTTGCGTATCTACGGACAATCTTCTTTTTTTCTTCATCCGTACCTTCGATTAATGCGAGATACTGATCAACCACCTCAAGAATAAATTCTGCATCATCAGAACTAAACTCCGGAATACTCTCCAATAAAGAAACTGCAAGCATATTCTCAGGATTTTCTACAATAAGTGCATCTGCATCCAGCACTTGCAGCAACTTACCATTTACAGCGTCATATCTCTCGATTCTCGATGCCGCAACATCAAAATCCATAATATTTCGTTTAACAGTAAAAGACTTAAATGTAATTGTCGAACTATAGCTAATTCCAATCTTTGGAACAGAGATAGCAACTTTCTTTAACTCTTCAACTTTCTTGATAAACTCTTGTTTTGCATAGGGCAATACATTCTTACTGCCAGATGACTTCTGTAAATCAATCTGTAATGAAACATCCCCCTGATGTACAGTAAATGATGTATCAACTGCATCAGTGCTCATGCCCGTCTGTGTCATTTTGTGATCTGATGCTGTGCCATCATTTGTTTCTTTTTCAGCATCGTTAGCAAAATAATCAAAAATAGACATCTGTCTACTATCACTTTCGGACTTCTTGGGTGCTACTTTCTTTACAAATGCTTTCTGATACTCAGCAAACAGATTCTCCACCACATTTTCATTATTCAAATCTTGGTATGATTTCACTTTACTTTCGCATAACGCTTCATCAAATAATGAAATCTGCTGGTTCTCAACTGCTGGCTCTACCATAACTGTTTTTGTGTTCGGTATATCTTCCTCATCAAGATTTCTCTTCTTAAATACAGGGTTATTCTTGATATCATCCACAATCTCTCGATAATGATCGTGAGCAACAATATCCAAGGTATCTAATTCCTCAATACCCGTTATCTCACCAAAAGGAAGCCTCAATCCTCTACCAATAGTTTGAAGTGCCAATATATCACTCTTTGCAGCATTAAGTGGGATAATCGTAAACAGATTATTTACATCCCAACCTTCTTTCAGCTTATATACATGCAGCACAATCTCAATTGGATTGGTATTTTTCTCAATGGTTAGTAATTTCTGAATGTTTTCTTCTGTCTCTGCACCACTTGTGCTGGAGTCAATTTCAATAACCTTACCAACATAACGACCTCCAAAAAAAGCATCGGAATCTATTTTTTCTTTTATTTTTCTAGCATGTGTTGTATCTTTACAAGCTATCAAAACAATTGGCTTTACTTGTTCTAATTGATTATCTATACAATATTTATATACGATGGACTTTCTTCTCTCATGAAGCTTGATTCCATCTTTCAACTTCATTTCCTCTATATCATCATCTGAATATCCTGCTGTATTTGTTCTTCCCATAACAACCGGAATCTTCAAAAACTTCCCAGCTCCATCCTCTAATCCGTAGTGATAAATAATATTCTTATTTGTACTCTTAGGTGTAGCAGTATATTCCAACCCCAACACTGGATTCAGATAATTAATCGCTTTCTTTGATGCTGGGGCATAGTAACGATGCGCTTCATCCATACAAATAACCAAGTCATCAAACGAACGTAACACATCCGCAAAAGAGCCACCCAAATTTTCATTAAACTTGTGAAATTTAAATTCAATATCTCCCCTAGTAAAAATCTTTGAAATATTAAAGATAAATATCTGAATATCAGATGTTTTTTCTACCACCATTTCCTCTTGGATATATCTTACCGGGTATGATAAATAATTTTCCCCATCATAAACTTTGGGTCTTCCCATCTCTGCTTCAAGTCCCTTAAACATGTATTTTGGATGTCCCGGGACCGCCTCTCGACGCATCTTGTCGTAAATCGTATTTCCTGGTGCCAGAATAAAGAAATGTTTGTACCCTTTTGTTTTGTATAAATAATAAATACATGCACCCATTAAACGGGACTTACCAATACCGGTTGTCATATCAAAGCAGAATGATGGAAAATCAAATTCCTTATCTACAGATATTGTATGTGGAGCTTGGCAATTCTCTGATGCTATTTTCTCTGCTTCAGCTTTTGAACTAGTTCTATACTCAATCTTGGAACTGATTGCATCAAAGTATTGTAGCGCTTCATACTGAGGCTCACGCAGGCTCATAGCCCATTTGATTTTATCTACTGAACTCATTATTCCTGCACCTCACTTTCAAAATTACATTTATCCAATAAATCCTTTGGTATTTTTTTCACTTCCACATTCTCTGGAAGAATCATGTCAGCTTGATTTTTCTTACAATAGATAAGTAAACTCTGCTTATCCCCTAAGTTCTTCATTATCGACATCACATACTTTGTATTAACAAATTCTTCTGTGATATGTATGAATCGATTCTCTGATGAATGTCCTTGAAACTCCCCAGATGGTTCATAGGTAAATCCTTCTATCTTGCAAATAGCTTCACATACCATATCCCATGTATAAGATGGATTTATTTGATAAACAGGAAGAACTTTGTTCTTTACAAGTAATGGTTCTGCAAGTTCGTAGAATTTATATCCCCCGCCACCTTGCCAACCTACCTCTTTAGAAATTCCTCCCTGTTCACCATCAATTACGTTATCAAGTCTAACTTTACAATGCGAGTAAGCTTGATTGCCCATCTCAATTCCTATCCATCTTCTATTGAGTTTATGTGCTGTAGCTGCCGTAGTTCCTGACCCCAAAAAACTATCTAAGATCAAATCGTTTTCTGATGTTGTCATTTCCAATATTTGCCTAATTAGTACCTCGGGCTTTTTACCATTAGGGAATTCAACATCTCCCTCTTTAGTCAGATTTTTCATCCAAGCATTCATATCCCAATAGGTTCCCTGCAAATCTTTTTTAAATAGTTTTCCATCTATTACTTCCGATGTATCCCTTAACCATACAAACAATCTACACTTATCCCCTTTGTAGAACTGTTCATATACTTTCCCACGATTTTTGCCTGTTTTGGGAACATACTCAATTGATATCAAATCTTCTTCAATTCCCATTTCTGAACGATAATCCATAATTCTTGTTCGAATTGACGATTGTGCATTTGTTGTCTGGAAAATATCTATTCCATATTTACTATAAGCATCATCAACAGTAATACCATCTCTCTGTGCGATCTGTTTAATCGACATCATTTCAGGATTTTTTCTCAGATATACCTTTATCTCATTTCCATCACCATCAACTGTAGACCCTAAATATTCTTTATCCCCTGGATTCACTAGAACTGTGGTATATTTCCAACTTTTTCCTTCATTCTGATACTGATTGACTAACTCAGATATTTCAGTATAAATATAAGGTCCATTAAATAATGGAAGTAGAGAATAATCTTTTGCGTATACTAGAATATATTCACAATTCTTTTTTAAACGCTTATCTTCACCTCCACCTGATACACCTGCAACATTCTTCATATTTACAGAAATCATATTTACAAAATTATTTCTTCCAAAAATTTCATCACACAATACCTTTAAATATGCCTGTTCTTCATCATCTATCTGAATCCAAATAGTTCCATCTTCGGCAAGTAAATTACGAAGGATTTCTAATCTTTTTTTCATTATTCCTAACCAAATGGAATGCTCTAAATTATCATCATAATGTTCAAACGCTACTCCAGTATTATATGGTGGATCAATATAAATACACTTTATCATCCCCGTATACTTATTTTCCAAAGCCTTGAGTGCCAACAGATTATCCCCATGAATCAGCATATTTTCTGTATTCGAATCACCATATGATTTTGATTTATCTTCAATTAATATTCTTGGTTCAAGTTTCTCTTCCTCATATTTACCAACCCATGTCAATTCTAACTTACCTTTTTTCTCCATGGTAGCCTCCTAAAACTTAATCACTATCTTTGTTACCAGTTGTGTTTTTACCAATATATCTTCTGCAAACTGCTTCTGCATATTTACAGCCTCTTCTTCCAATGTCGACATTTCATTATGAAATGCTCGTACCATTTTTTGTTTCTGTTCTTCTAAAATTTCTATTTGTTTTTTTAATGCAATCTTCTGTCTAAAATCGCCTTCAATTGCATATTTTTCTTTAAGCTCATCTAATTCTGAGGTATCCTTGACTGTGAGCAAATATTCCTCTTTTCTTGATTGCAGCCAATTATCCAATTTTTTCTGATTAGCAATCAAAACTGTTCTTTTAGATTCTGCATATTTCTGTTGCATAAATTTATCCACTTTATCAATATATAAAAGGATTTCTTGATTATTAGGAGTCTCTTCTTCTAAGCACTGCTCATTCAATTTTTCACAAAGCTCTCTAGCCAACACATCTGAAGCGCCATATATTTTTCCTGTTATATCAATAATTTCAAATACTGCATCTTCAAAAATCTCTCCAACATAAGAACCACCAACAAGTAAATATCCGTGTTGAATTCCCGGAATTTCCAAGTCTATATTAGTTTCATAGTACTTTGGATATATCTCATTTTCCTCTTTACTTCTACTATTCCAATACTTAAACTGTGAATCATATTCCGCAATTTCTTTCATAATACTATTAAAATGAGACTTATGTTGTTCCTCTGTCTTATATATAAATATGGATTTCAGTTCATCCATTTTCTTGTTTCGTTTCTTTTCTAATTCCTTTTCCAAATCCTTAAATTGCTTTGTAAAATCTGATGTCGTTTTACATTCCTGATAAATAAGTGTAACTCTTTTTTCAAAATCTGCTCCACTTTCTAATAATCCAATAGCTTTATCTGATGCACCAAATACGCCTTGGAATAACTCGAATTTTTCTGAAAGAATTTCATATACTCTCTTATCTGCTACATTCTGAGTATTAAGCAAATTAATAACCACAACGTCGTTCTTTTGTCCATAACGATGACAGCGACCAATTCGCTGCTCTATCTTCTGCGGATTCCAAGGAAGGTCATAGTTTATAATCGTATTACAAAACTGAAGATTCAATCCTTCCGAACCGGAATCTGTTACAAGCAAAATTTTGTATTCATCCCTAAATGCTTCTACGATGGCATTCTTCAATTCAACATTTCTACTACCCACATACTTTCCATAGTTTCTAGCTTTCCACGCCTTATAAATCTGTTTAGTAACAGGATCATTTGTACTACCATTAAACTTAAGTATCTGACCTTCATATCCGACATGAGATAATTCTTCAAACATGTATTGTTGCGTTCTAATAGATTCCGTAAACACAACAATTCTTTGTTTTATGCCAGCTTCATTTTGAAATACAAAAGCTTTCTCCACTGCCTGTTTCAAGGCTGTCATCTTCGCATTTCTTTTTATACTTTCAGCTTTATTAATAATGGCTGTTACCTCATCTATTTCATGCTGAATAAATTCATTTACCTTTTCTCTTGTGTATAATTCATCCTGCTTACTATCATCATCCGTCTCTATTTCATCATCATCAAAAAAACTAAGGAAAAAATCAATACTTTCATCCGCTGATTCAGTTCTAGTTGTTTCCTTCAAAGTTTCAAGTCTGCCTTTTAATACCTTGAAGGTTTCTGCAACTGCCATACTTGATGATGCAAGCAATTTTCTAATAACAGATGTAATAAGTGTTCTGTGTGAATTGGGCAAAGCATACAAAATTTCCTTTTTCAGATAATTATTTATCATCACATAAAGTTCTATCTCCATTGGCGATAGTTCAAAATCAATTGTCATTTCTTTGCGCTCTGAAAATTGGATATACTCTGCTACTTCTTTTCGTAAAGTTCTTTGCACAACAGGTTCTAAACAAGCCTTCAAATCATTGTAATCTTCTCCTCGCAAATATCTTTCGGAAAATATCTGCTTACTATAAAAAACTCTATCATCGATAAACTGAACAAGTCCATATATATCAAGTAAAGTATTCTGCATAGGAGTCGCAGTTAATAAAATTTTCGGAATTCCCTTTGTTAATTCATATAATAAGTTAGCCATCTTTGAACCATTCTTATAAACATTCCTAAGCCGATGTGCTTCATCAAATACACAAAAATCCCAAGCTATCTTTCCGAACTCTGTTTTTCTTTTTGAGGCAAAGTGGTAGGAAACAATAATTACTGCTTGTTTACTTTTTACCTTTGCGAGATAATCCTCCCAGTTAGAACTATCCACAATCAATGAATCAATATCAAATTTCTCTTCTAATTCAACTTGCCATTGCTTTCGCAGATTTGATGGCATAATAAGTAGTATTTTATTTTTTCCACTGCATAGCAAATACTTGATGACCAAGCCAGCCTCAATAGTTTTTCCAAGACCTACCTCATCTGCAAGAATTGCTCCACCAAGCTCTAATGAAGATAGCGCAAATGTAAATGCTTCAATCTGATGAGGATTGATGTCAATATCAGCCATATGCAAACAACTATATGGATTATTTTTCAGTTCTTGTTGCTTTAATTCAGCATATGTATTTTCAACAATACCCATTTGCGAAACCTCCAATTTTATTTTCCTAATTGTTCTTTTATTTTATCTGCTATTACCTTTGCCATCATTGGCGGAACCGCATTCCCCACCTGAATAAATTGTGCTGTCCTTGGTCCTTCAAAATAATAATTATCCGGAAACGACTGTATTCTTGCTGCTTCCCGCACTGTAATTGATCTATGTTGCTCTATATCTGGATGAATGAAATAATGTCCATCTTTCGATAAATGAGCAAGTATTGTGTGACAATGATCCATATCACCCTCAACAACTTTAAATCGATCTACAAATGAAGTTCTATTTTTATGTGTTTTCAAATCTTCTGGTAAATCATCATATTTCAAACGTTCATGCTGTTCGTTTTCAAACCACATGTCTATTGTTCTCTTATATATTTCAATATCCTGTGCAGTATGTGGTCTTGCAGCATGACCTGTTAATACATCTGATTTCATTCGAATAGCATTATCTTTAACATATTTTTTTAGTCTTCGCATATCATTCATCGTATGTTCTCTTGCCTCAATACCTGGAGTCAATGGGGGTAAATCCTTCAATAAATCCCATACTTCGGCTTTACTATGGATCACATCAAACGACGGATATTCATACCCAGTACCTTTAAGCCAACCTACTATAATTACTCTTTTTCTACTTTGTAATACTCCAAAATCTTGGGCATTCAACTCATGATAATCAATTTCATAACCTACACGTTTCATATATGTCTGGAGGTTTTTAAATGCTTGACCACCTCTTGCAGTCTTTATCCCAGCCACATTCTCAAACACAAACATTCTTGGCTTATACTTCTTAAGAAATTGAACATACATCTTATATAATTCATTTCTTGGATCATCTTCCATCGGAACAATCATATGACTGCTCTGTGCTCTTCCCACCAAAGAATATGCTTGACATGGAGGACCACCTATAATTACATCAATCTTATCAATTTCTTTTTCCCTTTTGATATCATCAATTGTGTTGAAAATCCCCTTAATTGTGGCTTCCGACATTTCTTTATTAATTACAGTCTTAAGTTCTTCTTTGGGTATTTTTTCCAAAAGTTGTTCTCTGGTTATTTTTCCTTTTTCATAATCATAATAACTTTTAATTTTGCCATTATCTTTTAAGTAATAATATGCTATTCTTGTTTCTATTGTCTTTGCTGCATGCTCATTCATTTCCACATGCGCAACCGGTCTATAGCCACTTTGAATAAATCCTTCTGAAAGTCCACCGGCACCAGCAAAGAGATCAATATAATTTAACCCATTTTCATTCATGGTTGTTCTACCTCGTTATCTTATATTAACTGTCCCATTATCTGGACTTATATTATCATTATGAATTTTTTTCTTTACTTCAGCTAAATCAGTAAACTCCATAATATCAGATATATCACATTCCAATTCAGCACATATTTTTTCTAATACAGTCATAGCAACCATCTCTTCATTTGTCATTTTAGCCATGGTACTACTGCTAATTTTTATCTTTTTACACAGTTGGCTCTTATTTATTTTTTTATCGATCATTAATTTCCATAATTTATTGTATGATACAGCCATATTATCCTCCGTGCTTTTAGAAATACAATTTCACTATTTTATTATATATTATCTCAATTTTGTTGTAAAATACTTTATTTGATTTCTCGAACATTTTTTTCAAGTTATAAAATAAGCCAGCAGAGGAATCACCTTCCTCTGCCCCTATTCCACATCTTATCTTCTGCTTTATCTTTACCAGCATCTCTACCAACACTCTCATCATAAATTCTCTGGAACTCCTCATAAAGCTCATCTCCAGCCAGCTTTATCTCCAGCCTTTTCATTACATCCGAGAACAGCCTTATGCTTCCACTAACATCAGCAATATCAAATCCAAATACATCAACCTTAGCAGAATCGTCGACATTCTCATAACCGCCAAGCTCTGATATTCTCCTAATAATACAGCCAGCTTTGTCCACAGGTTCAGTTTCTCTAGTTTCCACAAATTCACTTTTATCTGTTACATCAGTCATACTTTCGCCAACTCTTACCACATTCACATCAGGCGAATTATATATTGCTTTCCGTGAGGGCGTAAAAGACAAGCCGTTATCGTATATATGCTTTGAAATCCTGTACTGGACGGGTATGCGAAAAGGTGAATTACTTGCTCTCTCACCTGCTGATATTGACCTTGATAACAAGACAATACCCATCAACAGAACATATCAGCGGATAGAAGAAAAAGATGTATTTACATCACCTAAGACAAGAAAAAGTAAGCGAAAGATTCCGATTCCGGATTTTCTCTGCCAGAAACTATCAGACTATATCCAGTCAAGATATATGCTTGACGCAGATGAAAGGCTGTTCCCGGTAACAAAATCATTTCTCTCTCATGAGATGATAAGAGGATGTAAAAACACAGGTGTAAAGAAGATACGAATTCATAATATCAGGCATTCGCACGCCAGCTTACTTATTAATCAGGGCTGTGATGCCTTAATGTTAGCAGACAGGCTCGGACATGAGAAAGTATCCACAACACTTAACACATACTCCCATCTGTTTCCACATAAACAACAGGAGCTTGTGCATAGTCTGGAATCATTGCAAGCGACAGATTCGCCAACACCTGAACCACCATCTGATAACCCTCTGCTTGAAGCAGCAGGTATCACATGTGAAGTGCCGCAGACTCAGGACAACGGCTCAGATGTAACAATCCGACCTCAGTTCGGACCTGCGTTAGTACCACCAAATACCGCATCAGGGAAAATCATCCAGATGCCACAAAGAAAGATCATATAGAAGAAATCCCGCAGTCATCAGGGTTTCTTGCTATTAAAGTTAATGACAATCAACTGAAAACGGCAGAAAAAGAGTAGCTGCTATTAGTAGCAAATTAGTAGCAGAGCAAAAAAAAGTCTCGGAAGCCGCTTGTTAGCGGGTTCCAAGACTTGTGGCTCTTATTCAAACTCTTTTTCGGGTTTGATTTTTCATATTAATCTAATGTTATCAGGTGTTGAAGTCGTATCATTTTGATACGTTTTTACATCTCGTCAATGTGGTTTCTAAACTACTGTACCCAAATTGTACCCAGCACCATTTTTAATAGTCTTTTTCCATACTGTCTTTTGCAAAAATATATTCTTTATTCTCTACAGATAATGAATTAATCAAAAAAGCACTTTTACCATCTTGATGTACTGTTATTGAAACACAATACACACCCGATTCATTTATTACTTCTTTCAAATCAAACATATATTTCCAATGTAAACATTCACTGTTTATTAATATTCCTTCTGCCACCTTTTCACCTTCAACTTCATTATTAACGTACTTATCTTCTCGTGCAAACAACAATTTTTCCTTTTCAACAGACTCTGTGTAAATTTTTTCTCCATCCATATTCCATATTTCTATATCCAGTCCATTATAGTTTTCTGCTGATGTATTACAAATTTCCACTATACCATCAGCATTATAACTTACACTAATTGTTGCTTTATTATTCACAATAAATATAGCACTTATAGTAAAACATAATAATGCTACAAACATCCATTCTGCAATTTTTCCTCCTACCTTCAGAAGAATTCTCTTAATTTCCTCTTTACTCTTATGTTTTACCCATTGCACAACAAGAACAATTCCAACAACTGCACACAGACAAGAGACCAAAATCCCACTCCATTTTTGACTCTCCTCTCCATAAATTGCAGATAATGGAATAGATAAAATGAATACAAAAATAATCATTATTGTATATATTCTAAAATCACTTAGTAAGTACATGTATCTGTTGTCTGATTCCTGATCATACTGCTTATAATTTTGATCCAGCGTATTGTACCTTTTTAGATCACTTATTACATACAACACTATGTCAATAAATATAATAACTGATGTTGATAATGCGAATGAAAAAAGTGCTTGCAAATACCAATACATTACCCCCTGCTCCGACCACACATTTAAAGAACTAATCGTCATCTTAAATAAAAAAGCACACAACGTTCCTATCACCGCAACAATAGCTATAATTGCTCCTAATCGGGTTGTTCTTCTTTGCTCTTTCTCAGCAGCATCTACCAATATCTCTTGCTGGTTTTCTACCTGATTTTTATCAACATCAGCACCCAACACCTCCTGCTGATTTTCTACCTGCATTTTTTGTATTTCTCTTTTTTTCATATTTTTATTTTTCTTCTTGTGTTTCTTTTTTCTCATATATTCCTCCATAAGAACAACAGTTTTCATTATAACATAGCAAGGAAGCAAAATGACTTTGCCATATTACTTCCTTGCCTGATACTTTACTATATTACTTCTCTTTTCTTACCCCTTTAAAAGGTGTGTTACTAGATGTTTTTACATCCATGAATTTTCCTGTTTGTGCATCTCGCTTAGTCCATAATCCCGTTGTCGGATTATATACCTGCGATCTACCTCTAACTGCTCCCACTCGAGAATTATCTCCAACTGGTCTGTTTGTTGCCATAAAAATAGCCCTCCTATTTCATTTTGATTGTTTGTGTTTTGTTCTGGTTGTCCCACCGCTACTCAACGAAGTCTTAACTCTTACTCTTCTGTTTGATATTGGTTTTGCAGTGACTCTTACTCAAATTGTCTTTCCCATTTTCAATACCATACCTTTCTCAGTTGGGAATTATATCTTGAAATAGAAGTACAGTTTCGCTATAATCTATTTGAACTATCAAGATTCGGAATACCAACTGTGTATCCGATGTTGCGGTATTGCTTTGCAGAGCAATATCGCATTTATATTTAAAGCTCTATTATTCGAGCCCTAAACATACTTTTATTCATTGGTTACATGAACTACATTTCTTACTCTCACATCATGATGAATAAAGTTGCGGTTTGTAAGTTGTTGCGTCACTTCATCATAAACCGGAGCTGTATGTTCTGGATCTCGAATAGTTAAAATCATACAGTATTCCTGACTTAACTGAAAATCCTTTTTCACAGCTTCCTTTTCAATAAAATCGCGATATAAACCTTCTATCTTCAGATACCACTTGCGTGTAGATGGCAACCACTTATCGCGATTTGACGGGGTCATATCAGCTAAATCAATTGCATACTTCTTAACTGGATGGAACTTTTTACCATACTTAACCAGTGTACATTCCCGTTCAAATCCATTTATAGGATGTATTCCCTTCGCACTTGCGCTATATAAGCTATCAGATAAAAGGTTTTGATTATCATCCACACCTCTAGGATTTTTTATCGTCGGTTTTGTCACATCACGATCTTTCTCAGTCTCATATGTACCAAAAAACACATCGATATTTGATTGGCAATATTCTCCTGCCTGTTTTTCATCTACAAGTGATTTATTTACCAATGTAAGAATAATCTGTCCTCTAAAAAATCCATTTTCATCTACCAGACTTGTCGGAAAAGGAAAATCAAACATTTCAATAAAGCTTCCCTTTTCCAAAGTATCCCTCAAAATTAGTGTTATCTCATCTGGTGAATTGTAAAGTATCTCATTGGCACCTACAGGCATTCCAAATCCCATTTGTGCAACCTTATCTGTCATTTTCATTTTAATATCCGCCGGATACTTTGCATAATGAATCATCAACGCCCTAATAAGTAACGCATCAAAATCCTCATGCATCATGAAAGCGAGTTCTGCAGCTATTCTAGACACTCTTGGGGTAGAAAAACTTGTTCCAACATTTTTATAGATATTTCCATCTAAACCAAATGACGAAACTCCATTGATAACCAATTTCCCCTTATCAACTCCAGCATTACCTCCATAAAATACCAAATCCGGTTTTACAATACTTGCAGGTCCCGGTCCAACTCTTGTAAATGGCGAAGGCATATTGGGTTCGGCATAATCATGCTCCCCCTGCGTTTCTGCAATTGAACCTACAACTAAAGAACGCACTGAATCTGCTGTCTTACTTATTCTGCTTTTGGGTAAACCTTTTGCAAAATTGTTACAATTTCCAGCTGATTTAATTATCAGAACATTATTCTCATCTTGGATATTATCCAAAGCCATACCAAACTCTGAAAATTCGTCTAATTCACTTTCCATTGTCGTTCCTAGAGATAAATTCCATATCTTTATCTCAGGATTGTTCTCAACTGCTTCACGCACATGATCAATTAATTCTTCCGGATAAATTGTCATTGTATTTCCAGGATGTACTACAGCATTAAATAATCTCACTCCACTTAAGGCTGAGATATTTGTACCATTCAGTTCATCTCCATATTCAATGATACCTGCAACGAAGGAACCATGGGAATTATCCTGATATTCCTTTGGATAATTTTCATGTACAACCGCCTCTTTCCAAGGTGCTAAGTACGGAATGTCCGCTATGCCCGTATCTAATACTCCTACCACTGGGTATTCTTCCGTTTCCTCTGGTTGTTTTACAACGACTACATTATCAGAATCTAAAATATCCATAGTTGCCATTATCGGATATGTCTTTTCAGCCGAATAGACACTCTCAAATTCTCCCATAGCATTCAGCTGTTCCAAGTTGTCAATTGTGACCCTATAAATCGTCATATCTGTAGTAAATCGCACCTTAGAATGAATTTTAATACCAGCCGCTTCACAAGATTGTTCAAATAAAATCTTTGCCATATTATTCAAGTCAAAATCATTATAATCACATAATCTAACTCGATAAACATTGTTATCAGAATCATACGGTTCAACAAAAGGTGAAAACACATCTATTCCAGAAATTGAAGAAATAAGAGTTGCCTCATCCTCTCTTCTTCCTATTACCTGGCTAATTGTACTTAGCAGACTTTCCTCTGTAACCATTGATAGCAACTGCCTATCTCCATACACACCTATCACATTATCTTTGCCGTCATTTTCTAGCAAATTTACAATTCTTCCTCTATGTGTCTTGGCAATTGCTTTATCAATAACCGTCGTTGAGATAATCATTGGCAATGCTCGCTTATTTTCTTTCCATTTTTGAAAAGAATCTTGTATGGTATTAACATTTTTACTTAAGTAGTCTACACGTTTATTTAATTCTTCTCCATGAAGTACCCAACTACCTTCATGACTATCTCCTCCGCCCTCAGTACTTCTATCATCATAATCTTTTCGTTTTTCGAAAATCTTTATTGGCAAATATTTTTCACTCAATTTTTTTCACTCCTTTCCAAACAGTTTTTTATTTGTCTTGTTGAAACATTAAAATATAAGGACGCTTGTTTTTGCGATACCCCATGATCAATCATATATTGTACCATTTGCTCCATAGTGTAATTTCCATGATTTTTAAATAAATATGCTTCGACTAAAATATCTGTAAACTTAACTTTATTCTCATCCTTTAATACTAGTTTCTTTACCATATTATTTAAAATATTTTTAATATCCGAATACGACAATCCCAATAATGCATCATATACCTTTTTCCATTGTCCTGGCTTTATTTGGCTTACATCAATAAATTCCGGCATATTTTTTATCATACTTGCAACTTCAGCCAATTCAGGCTTCGGCATTTCAATTACAGTTTGAAACCTTCTCCAAATTGCACTATCTAACAATTCATGATGATTGGTAGCTGCAATCAAAATTCCATTTTGACAATACTCATCCATATTTTGAAGTAAACTATTTACAACACGCTTTAATTCTCCCAATTCATGATGATCGTCTCGAGCTTTTGCTATCGCATCAAATTCATCCAAGAACAATACACATGGTTGCTTTTTAGCAAACTCAAATATTTTATGAATGTTTTTCGCAGTGTTTCCTAGCAATGAAGAAATTAATGTATCTAATCTTGCTACAACTAATGGCAATCCCAACTGTGACGCAATATATTTTGCTGCACTTGTTTTACCACATCCCGGATGTCCATATAACAGCAGCGACATATTGAACTCCAATCCAATCTGATCCATCTTTTCTTTGTTATTTATTGTTTCCATGAAATCCATCAATTTCAATTCAACAGCCTTAGATAAAATCAAATCATTTACAACCGGTTGGTAGTCTATTTCAACAATATTCATTCTACTTTCTTGATCAACAGGTGGCGGGGCTATAAGCGAATCTGTAACAGCCTTACTACGGTTCTTTCGTTCCAATATATCACCAATTCTCTTGCTTCCTCTTTCTTCTCCGTCTGCCGCCATTTTTTTCGCTAATAACTGTGCAAAACTAGCAACTTTATCTTTATCTCTTTCTAAACCAGCTTCAATGATTTTTCCTATCTCCGAATAATACATATGCATTCTCCTTACCTTATCATTTATATATATTATACCACATAAGCGTTTTATTTCAAGAAAAATCGTTTTATTTTTATGTTTTTCGTTTCGTTTTACTGTTTTTGCGTTTCATTTTAGATATTTTCGTTTTGTTCATACACAATAATAGGCGGCAATCTATGTTTGATTACCGCTCATTTTTATTAAACCGATAGCCGACACCCCAAACCGTCTGTATGTATATTGGCTTGCTTGGGTTATCTTCTATCTTTTCCCGTATGTTACGAATATGGCTCATAACAATGTTGTAATCCCCGAAATATGGTTCTTCCCAAACACTATCATATATCTGTTCTTTGCTGAATACTATTCCGGCATTTTGAGCCAACAACAATAATATTTCAAATTCTGTATATGTAAGTTCAATCTCATTTTCGTCACGAACCACAATCCGCTTATACTTGTCAATACAAAGTCCTTCAAAATGAAGTTTTTCTTTACAGAAGTCATCATGTTTCAGAACTTCTATTTCTTCATTAGCATATGACAAA
>OGPP01000865.1_pt1 | contig 27076 bp, 25 predicted proteins | sample 1553021 | NCBI WGS metagenome assembly OGPP01 (sample SAMEA2580217, study PRJEB22360) | human gut metagenome | biome: human gut; feature: human-associated habitat; material: faeces | place: Denmark | collected 2008/2010
GGCGACAACAATGTTTGGGGCTTCGCCGCTTCGTCTCGCTACGACAACGTCGTTGCCTACCAGACGCCGCGCTTTGCCGGTCTGCAGCTGACGGCCCAGTACTCCTTTAAGACTGACAGCTCGGCCACCGCGGCTACCTACAGCGGCGACGAAGGCACTTCTGCCGCCAAGCGCTACGCCTCAATCGGCGTGAGCGGCGATTACGGCGCTGCGCAGTTCGCTGCCGGCTACGAACTCACGAAGTACGGCGCTAATACGTCCGGTATTCGCGAAGTCGCTGACAAGGACGGTTCGCTCGTCTTCGTCGGCGGCAACTACAACTTTGAAGTAGTTCGCGTCTACGCCGAAGCCCAGTACTTTGAAGGTTTGTCAAGCACTAAGACTGCTTACGAAGGATTCACGGCAGGCAGTCTTTTGTCCGACGGCTTGAAGGGCTTCGGCCTCCATCTCGGCGCCAAGGCCCCGATTGCAGCCGGTACTTTGACGGCCGGCCTCTATTACGTCGATGCCAAGGAAGACTTGACCACGCAAGCTGATCAGGACTTCAACTACTACGGCGTTTCCGCCCGCTATGTCTACCCGCTCAGCAAGCGCACGAGCGTCTACGGCGGTGCCGGCTATGGCCAGTCCACCGTCGACGGTGCCGCCGGCAAGCCTGACCAGGACACCAAGCTGGTGCAGGCTTACGTCGGTTTGTCCCACACGTTCTAATGCGAATGTGAGCAGTCTTCTTCCGGAAGACTGCTGCCGCCTATGAAGTCGAACGCGGTGCCTCTCAATATGAGAGACACCGCGTTTTTGTAAAGAGTCGGCGTTAGTTATTGACGGATGCCTTGCTGCATGCAAATCGCCACCCCAAGGCTAAGCGTCTTTATCAGGCCTTTTTGCGGCAGCAGCGCTTGGCGCCGGCCGTCTTTTCTTCCGCCTTGGCATCACAGGCCTCCCCTGCATGCGCATCGGAGCGCATCGCGCGAAGGAACCACAGATCCTTGGCGAATCCGGCGAGATAGCCTTCAAACGTACCCTGCACCAGGAAATCATCCGCCTCAGCCGCTTCATCGCGAATTTCGCGGGCCAGCTTCGCGACCTTTTCCATATCGGCCTGAACGACAGCGACGGCTTCGCAGCAGGAGAAGACTCGCGAGGGCAATTCTTCAATCACGGAGGCTTGAAGCGATTCGGCGACCGTGGCAACCGGCATTTCGCCGCGCATCTTCAGAATTTCTGCCGTTTCGTCATATTGTTCAGCAGCACGGTCATAAAGCGATTCCGTGTATTCATGAATCCCCTTGAAGAGATGTCCTTCCACATTCCAATGAATGTTGTGCAGCTTCACATTCCAAACGGCCAAAGTTGCGACGTAAGCATTGATTTTTTCGGATTTCATCATGTCAAATTCCTTTCGTTAGCAATCGCCAAGTCCATGGCGATTTGTTTTATCTATTGCTAGCCTTTAATATATAGCAGATTGCTATTGTTGTCAAGTCAATATTAGTTATTTTCTATGATGAGTTGTCAGCAGACTTTACGGGCTGCCGTCTAAATCGCAAAAGAGAAGTCTCATGGCGCACGAGAACTTCTTCCCTGCTCGAAAGGACGACCGCACAGTGTAGGATTAGGTAAAAACCTGAGACCGCCGCCCGCTCGATTGGATTCGTCCCCATATAAAGAGCATTCGAGCCGTTGAACGCTTTGACTGCGTGAAAAACGGCTCTATCGCCGCAACACAGACGGCGGCTTAAGCCGAGGACGCCTGCGGTCTCAAACGTGCAATCAAAACAGCGAATGACCACGAATACGACATTTAATAAAGACGCCGAAGAGCGGCTGAATGATCCTGCCGATCAGCCAAACACCCGAGCCAACGTCTGCCAAGAGACCCGCAAAGCACTTCTCGCCGCAACGCCGGAACGATTTGCCGCGGGGGGCCGCGCGGTGAAGCTCTCTGAAGCTGCCCGCTTGATGCGCAGCCTCAATGCGCTTCCCTTTCATGACATTGAGCCGACGATCCGTGCGGCCGGAATCACCGAACAAGAAGCGCTTTCGGGGTGCGATGAGCTCTCAGCCGCTTTGGGCGGCGTTCTGCATGCCGCAGCGAAACGTACGATTGAGCTCCCCGAATGGAGTGCGGGTCAGTTTGCTCGGCTCTGCAGTTCAGCCGACTGTGCCCAAAAGTCGTCCGCAGAACCCGCCGTTTCCGGCGCCTCACTCACCGTCGCCGGCAACATTGATATTGAGGGGCTGACGACCAAGGCTGCCATGGAACTGCCTGAGCAGCCCTGTCTGCGTTCTGCAGCCCCGGTCAAAAGCCTTTTGGAAGGCGGCGCCCTCCTTTCTGCCGTTGCGCATGCCGGAGAGTTCCTTGGGCTCCTTTCGCCTGATGCGCCGGGCCGCTCCATTATGGGCGGACATCCGGTCAACGCGCTCAATGGGGAATGGCGCACCGGGGGTGCTGCCGCAGCTGCGGCAAACCTCGTGGCTGCAGGCGCCTCTGCCGGCGCACTCGTCTTAGGACGGCCTTCCGACGTCGGCGAATCGGCGATTCGCGCCGGGGTGTCCGCTTTTCGCCCAGCCCAATCCTTATTTAATTCGCAGGAAGGCTTTGCCTCCAGCTGGCGCTTTGACGGCTGGAGCGGCATTGCCCGCCGCGCGCGCGATGCTTTTGCCATCGCCTGGACAGCATCCGCTCATGAGGGTGTCGATCCGGATTCGGGGATGGGCCGCTGGCAGTATCCGGGCTTCATTCCAACCTTGATGTCTAAGCCCGCTGTGGCGAAATGGCGTAAAGCGGTCCTAGAGCCCCGCCGAATTCAAAAAGCGGTGATAGCCGTAAGCGACGAATGGCAGTCTCCCGAATGGGTGAACAAAGGCCGGGAACTGGCTGCTGCGCTTGAAAAGCGAGGCGTTGCCGTTGAGCTCTCGCCGTCGCTGCCTGAGGACGCCGCTATTGTTGACTGGATGACATGGCTTGAGCTTGAACCGCAGCTCGAAGACTTCCTGACTCGCCGGTACGCACTGACCGGCTCCTTTGACCTGGCCCAGCTCCTCATGATGCTCACGCTCTCCGACCGTCTGAAGCGGGACGGCTGGAGCCGCCGGCGCATGGTGCAGCTCATCAAGCGCAATGTCTTTCTCATTTCGCCCTACGGCGCGCAGATTGCCCGCACAGCGCTTCCGCCCGTGCGTGACTTGCTCATGCCCGAATTTACCGGAACCGACAAGGCCGACGTACTCATCTGGCTGGGAGCGCCCAAACCCGTTGATGCTGGCCATTTGCCCCCCTTCCGCTGAAAGCGGATCCGGCCGCAAAGTGTGTCCGCGGCGCCTTTGTCATCGGGCTCCCCGGTGAAGAAGCTGCGGTGCTCGCCGGTGCGGAACTCCTTGAATCGGTGCGTGAAGAAGTGTTCGGCGCGGAAGATTTTCACATTTCGACCGAACCCGCGCCCGAAGACCTTCCGGCTGCGCGGCTCCCGAGAGACTCTGACCAGACCGGCGAGCATCAGGATGCCGGTGCAGCAGCTTCTGCTCAAGAAGAAAAAACCAATACGCGTCTATTCGACGATTTGGCAGCGGCCGATCTCGGCGCACTCGCACATGCGGCCTGGGATGCTGAAAAACAAGGCGCCAAAGTTTCTGTGCTCGATGCAGAGACGGGAGCGCCGCTGACGATCGAGGATTTCGAAGCCAAGCTCAACGAGCTGATTGAAACCTTCCGTAAAGCTGCTGCGGATGCGGACGATGACGACGATGCTTCGGACGATGCCGACAATGACGAAGAAACGCCGCAGCAGGCCCAAAGCGACGATGCGGCAGAGAACCTCATAGAGATTGCCTCTCCGGCATCGCTCGCGCTGGCAGCAAATGAAATCAACGCGATAAAGGCCGCTGAAGCTGACGCCCAAGCGGCCGAACCTTCCGCAGTCCCTGCCGAGCCCTCACTGTCGGCAGAAGACCGCGCATGGCTCGACGCCTTTTTCCCCGGCGCCGCTGCCAAAGCACCGGATCTCGCCAAAGTTGGGTTCCTCCGACGTTTTCTCAAGGAACCGATGCCGGATCTGTGGAGGCCGTCAGACAATCAATGGATCATTGCATGGGTGAAGTTCTGGCTCTTCCGCCACGACGCCAAGAAAGTCGAACGGGCCATTGATCGGATTCCGGAAGTGCACCAAACTTTCGAGACGCGCGAGCAGCGCGTCCTCGGACTCTTCCTCAAGTCCGACATCAAAGCCGCTGCTGCCGCAGCCCAAGCCATTGAACCTCAAAATGCCGAAGAAGCGGCAGTGAAGGAATGGATGCTCGGCATGAGTGCTCAGCGTCAGGACGACGATGATGCGGCCATTGAACACTATCAGCGTGCCCGGGCATTGAGCTCGACGATGACGGCGGCGAATTTCCCGCTTGCTCAGGCGCTCCTCAAGAAATACGGTTCCGACCATCCGCAGTATCAGGAAATTCGCAAGGCGCTGGAGTCTGAAGCCCCTACCGGGCTGCAACTGCTGCTCTCCGAAGAGGAACGTGTGCGGCGCGCGAGCAACTTTGAAAAGGAGCTCCTTCCTGCACTTAAACCCGGCGTTTTCAGCGCTGAACTGCTGCTTGCACCCGCACAGCTCGTTTTCGACAAGAAACTCTTCTCTGAAGAACTCTGGAGAGCGTGGAATTTGGCCGTCACCGACCGCACGCCTGATGACCCGGACTGCTTTACGCTGCGCATCGGCACGCTTGAGGGCTCTATCCGACTTATCCATGAGCGCCTCAACAGCACGTCACTGGCAACTGCGGCACGTAAGAGCCCCTTTACACGGAGCGCCGAAACGCTCCTCCTCTGTCATGCGGGTTATTTTGCTGTTGAACTGCGGGGAAATCCAACCGAGGCCGTCGAAGCTGCCACCTTCTTCGCGCAGATTTTGGCCGCGCTCTGCCGGACGGCCGAACCGCTGGGCGTTTTTGCGCTCGAATCACTCCAAAAGCCGGGTTTTTACATTGAAGCGGCACAGCCCGCCAAACACGGTCAAATACCCATCCTCTCCGTGATTCGCGCAGGCGTCTCCACAGACTTCGGCGAAGACTACATCGCAACTTATGGTCTTGGGGCATTCAGTCAGCCTGAACTCGAAGTCGACCTGGGGAGCTTCCCGACGCAGGCGGGCGCAATGCTCACCTTCGGCATCATTGAGCGAATTCTCGCCGGTCATTTCACAACTGAAGCCTCATCGGTGCGCTTCGGTGTTGACCAAGACAACCTCGAGCAGCGAAACATTCTGCGCGCGCCGGGCCGCGTCGTCGAAGGCGAAGCCTTGCGGCTGGTTCTGCCGGGCGAACCGACGAATGATTCGGAACTGCCTCAGGCGTAGTGCTTTAAGCGGTTAAAGCAATACCTATCCCCGTGACCTGATCCGCTCAGTTCACGGGGTCTTTCTTATTTGTTGCAAATATGCAACTACAACATAATAGTTATCATCCGTTTTCTAAGTAGCTGACATTTTTGTGTTTTTGAATACAACCCATAAAAATATCGGATTACAGCAATAGGAACTTGTTTAAATTCAATGTGTACACCTGCATTTCTTCGGCTGGCAGACCACATTCAGACGGAATTAATGCCCCGCAAGCAGATGCAGTTAAGGTGTTTCTTGAGAAGCGGCGCCCCCGTCTGACGGTGCTTCAAATCAAACAAACTAAAGGCTCTGAAATGTTTAAGAAGACTCTCGCCGCCGCTGCTTTGCTCGGCGCTTTTGCTGGTTCCGCCGTCGCCGCTGACGTCACGCTTTACGGCGTCGTCGACTACGGTCTGCAGTACACCCATGTGGATTCCGACAAGGCTAACACCGACGCCGTCGATAACTTCCAGCTCTCTTCGGGCAATCAGTCCGGCGCTCGCTTTGGCCTCAAAGGTTCAGAAGATCTCGGCAACGGCGTAAAAGCCGGCTTCCATCTGGAAAACGGTTTCTCTGCTGATACCGGTTCGCTCGCTCAGAACAGCCGCCTCTTCGGCCGTGAAGCCCGTCTCTTTGTGAACGGCGCTTTCGGTGAAGTCGCTTTTGGCCGCATGGGCACGCTTGGCTCCGCCAATGGTACTTACGGTCTCCTTGGCAACCTGTCGCCCTTCGGTGCTTCGTGGGTTGGTGCGGTTGAATATTCCACCTACTATGTTGGCGGCATCCGTGCTGACAACACGGTCACCTACAAGACCCCGACGTTTGCCGGCGTGACGGTTTATGCTCAGTACTCGTTCGAAACGAATACCAAGCAGGAAGAGAACCTTGACGCCACTGAAGGCAAGGCCAGCGCCAACCGCTACTACGCCTTGGGCGCCACTTACAAGGCCGCCGGCTTCGATCTCGCCGCAGTCGTCGACAGCTACAACTGGTCCAGCACTTTCACCAAGAAAGACGCCGATCTGGATGACGGTCTTTCGGTTACGTTGGGCGGATCCTATGACTTTGAAGTCGCCAAGGTCTTCCTGAGCGGCCAGTACTTCGACAATATGATCGGCAACGATAAGTCCGGCAAAACGACTGACGCTGGCAACTCTGACTCGTTCTATTCGTTCAGCAGCTATTTCGGCGATCAGAACCCCATCGAAGGCTATGCCCTTCAGGCTGGCGTGAGCGCACCGGTTGCCGGCGGCACGGCGATGTTCGCAGTCGGCTACACCGATGCTGAACAGGTTAAGACGCCTGAAGGCAGCACCGACAAAGCTGAATTCAAGCGCCTTGGCGCTTCTGTCGGCTACACCTACAGCCTGAGCAAGCGCACCAACGTTTACGGCGTCGCTGCCTACTACCGCGACAGCGTGGATAACGCTTATAACGCTGACAATAAGGCAAATGATTCCGCCGACGACCGTGATCCTTCGACGGTCACCGTCTACGCCGGTATCCGTCACACGTTCTAATTTGAGCGGATGAAGTCCTAAAAACTTCTCTGCTGCTGAATTAGTGAGAGCCTCTCAGCTTTCGAGCTGGGGGGCTTTCGCGTTTTGACTGGGCAGCAAACGCAGATTCTGCAATTCGAATTAAATGAACATGCTTCCCATTCGCGCATTTCATATATGTGTCAAATGCGCAACAAATGCGTTCACGCCTCCCTTAAAAAATATGAAATATATGTTTTTAAATGAATTTATTAGAAATGCGGGTTATTCCTTAAGCAGTCTGATGCTGTCTGCGGCTACAAATATCCCATCCGTTAATGGCTGAGCGGCTTGCCGTCCAAATTTCAGGCCGCTGAACCAGTGATTGATGCCGTGCAAAAAATCATCAATCGACGGAACGTTGTGACTCTCGGTGCGTGCAAACCGATAGTGATGACTTTTGAGATCTCAGATCTCTTCACGTAAAAAAAGGCTCTGAAAATTATGTTTAAGAAGTCTCTTGCCGCGGTCGCCCTTCTTGGCGCCTTTGCCGGCTCTGCTTTCGCTGCCGATGTGACCCTTTACGGCGTTGTCGACGAAGGTTTCCTTTATACGCATAAAGATGCGGACAAAACCGGTGTTGATGCCGTTGACAAACTCGAACTGAAAAGTGGTATTCAGGCCGGATCCCGCTGGGGTCTGAAGGGCACTGAAGACCTGGGCAACGGCCTCAAGGTTGGCTTCATCCTCGAAAGCGGTTTCAACGCTGACGACGGCACGCAGAGTGTTTCCGGCACGATGTTCAATCGTGAAGCTTCACTCAATGTCATGGGGCCTTTTGGTCAGCTGAGCCTCGGCAAGATCGGTGCAATCACCCAGGGCACGTCTTCCTGGGGTAAGGTTGGTGCCGTCAGCGCCTTTGGTACTTCTTACGGTGCCGCCAATGTCGGTAACGCTACGAACGTGTTTGCGGCCACTGTTGGCGTGATGGACAACACCATTGCTTACCAGACTCCGAAGTTTGCTGGCTTTACGGTCTATGCTCAGTACTCCATGGGCTCCTCCAAGGCTGCAGCCCAAGACGCAGACGAAAAATGGACTCAGACGATGGTTGAGAATGAATCCTCAACGGATCGTTACTATGCCATTGGTGCAACCTATGCGAACGGCCCGGTCAATCTCTATTTTGCCGTTGACTCGGTGAATTACGCTTCATACTTTGATAAGAGTGGCACTGGCACGCCTGAAACAAACGTTACGAAGGACGTAGATGACAGCCTGACGGTCGCCTTCGGCGGCAGCTATGACTTCAGCGTGGTCAAGGTTTTCGCTGGTGCGCAGTACTTCGACGAAGTCCTCGTTAGCAAGGTTAGCGGCCTGTCGAATGTTGGTTTGGATTCGCTCGGCAAGATGAAAGGCTACGCCCTTCAGGCTTCCGCCAGTGCTCCGCTCGCCGGCGGTACGGGTTACTTCGGTGTCGGTTACGTTGATTCTTCTGAAGCTGACAGCGTTGTCACCGGCAAGGAATTCGACCTCAAGTACTATGTGGCCTCGGTTGGTTACAAGTATGACCTGAGCAAGCGCACCAATGTATATGGCGTTCTTTCTTATGCCAAGGGAGAACAGGACATTGCAACACCTTCCGCGAATTTTGATTACTCGGATCGTAAGCCCTCCATGGTTGGCTTCGGTGTTGGTCTGCGCCACAACTTCTAATCTCAAAAAACTTATCTGAAACTTTGTTGTTCATGACTTAGTTTTCGGCTGATTCGAGATTGAAAGCCCGCCTGGGTTCCCACGGCGGGCTTTTTGCATCCTGCGAAATCTCTCTAAGTCATTCAAGTCAGACTGCAGCTTACCAGCGAGATCGTTTTCTTCAGCCGTCCCCTCATCAGCCGCTAAGCCGTGCGGACCTACAATAGCTTTAAAGAAGAGCTTTCCTAGAGGACTCCCCATGCGCATTCTGCTCGTTGAAGACGATCCAATGATTGCCGACGCTGTTAAATCCGCGTTGGCCGACGAAGCCCATGCCGTTGACCATGTGTCTTCAGGGCGCACTGCGCTCACTCAGTTGGGTCTCTCGGACTATCAGCTTGTGCTTCTCGACCTGGGCCTTCCCGGACTGGATGGTATGTCGGTGCTTCGCACGCTCCGCGGAGAGGGGTCAGCAAAAAACGACATTCCCGTCATCATCCTCACAGCCCGCGATGCGCTCGAAGACCGACTGAACGGTCTGGACGCCGGTGCGGATGACTATCTCGTGAAGCCCTTTCACATGAGTGAACTGCTCGCACGCATGCGCGCAGTGATGCGCCGGCGCAATGGCGCTGCCGCCAATGTGCTCTCCAACGGCGACCTCTCGCTGAGTGAAGCGGCCAAGACGGTCGAACGCGCAGGCCAAACCTACACGCTCACCAAGCGCGAATACGCACTCCTTTCAGCCCTCCTCGCCCGCCCGGGCGCCATTCTTTCGCGCCGCGCGCTTGAAGACCGCATTTATGCCGTTGGCGAAGAACCCGACAGCAATGCCGTGGAATATCTCATTCACGCCCTGCGCAAAAAGCTCGGCGCCGATGCGGTAAAGAATGTCCGAGGCCTGGGCTGGATGGTTGCCGGCCGCGACACCAAACCCGAATAAGGCAGGAGCAGTCCTCATGGCACGCATTCCGCGACGCTTTTCCGCTGCGGTTTCCCAAGTTCAGGATAAGCTTGGCGGTTTCTCTGAGCGCTTCACGGCCTCAAAGAAACCGCAGTCGGCTGCTGAGAGCGGTGCCGGCGATTCCGCCCCGCAGAGCAGCCGTACCAGTGAGGGCGGCGCCAATCCCTGGCAGTTCACAAAATCGTGGTTCGCGAAGTTCTTTCGCCCGGACAACCCCTCCATCACGCTGCGCGTCAGTCTCTCGGGCGCCCTGGTGGTGCTTCTCTTTTCACTCACCTCCGGCGCCATCACGTTTGCCGTCTCCTACGAGCAGGCGCAGGAGGCTCAGGATGAGCGTCTGGAAGAAGTCGTCGGCATGCTTGCCCGCACCAAAGCTGCTTTCTCACGTCAGCCGCCCTCTTTCCAAGCATTCTTCATGGATGACGATGTCTTTGAGCGCCAATGGCTGCTTGACGAAGACGACCCCAGAGCCGGACTGCCCGCCGGCTCCGACGTCATCATCCAAACGCTGCATAAAAACGGCCGCGCGGTGCATGCACGCTTTCGGAATTTTCTGCCCGACGGCTATCACACCATGACGCTGCGCCGCCATCAGGAATACCGCATTCTGCTGCGAACGCTCAAAAACGGTGCCCACGTCATTGCAGCTGAACGCACCTCCGCCGTCTTCAATGCGGCGACCGCCAACAGCTTCAACCTCGTCATTCCGCTCACGCTTTTATCGCTCTTCCTCGGTTTTGCCATCGGCTGGATCGTCTGGCGTACGATGCGCCCTGTAAAAACACTGGCCCGAGAAATCGGAGAGCGCAGCGGTCAGACCTATGCGCCGGTGAGTGAATGCGGCGTGCCGAATGAAATTCTGCCGCTCATTACTGCCTTTAACGGACTCTTGAAACGCGTTGACGCGCTTCGAGGTCAAGAAGCCCGCTTTGTTGCTGATGCAGCGCATGAACTGCGCTCCCCTCTCACCGCACTGTCGCTGCAGGCCGAAGCGCTGGAAAAAACCAATCTTTCAGCAGAAGCACGCGAAAAAGTGCAGACACTGCGCTCCGGTATTGATCGCGCTGTGAGACAGGTTAGCCAGCTGCTCGCTTTGAAGCGGGCGCAATCCGGCGCGGCTTCGCCCAATGCCGAAGCGGCAAATGCCGCTCCGCCCCATGCTTCCATTCCGCAGACCATTGGCGAAGCCGTCGAATCCGTCTATTGGGAAGCTGAGCGCCTGGGCATCACGATTGAAGTCGAAGGGCTTGAAGACTTGCCGGTCAATGCTGATCCATCGTTTGCCATGAAGCCCGACGACCTCTTCACGATTCTGCGCAATCTTTTGGAGAACGCCGTACGCTACTCGCCCAAAGGCGGCACCGTCACGGTCAAGCTCGCGCAGATCGAGCCGCCGGTGCTCTGCGTCATGGATGAGGGCCCCGGCATTCCTCAAGAAGACCGTGCCCGCGTTCTGGAACCCTTCTACCGTCGGCTCGGCACCAATGTGTCGGGTACCGGCTTGGGTCTGGCCATCGTCAAAACGATCTGTGACCGGTGGAAACTTAACCTGACGCTCTCCGACGCTCGCCCAGAAAATCAGGACGCGCCAGGGCTCTGCGCGACGCTCAAACACTCGTAAACCATTGGCTGCCCGTCTCGTTTAGCCGAGCGGTCTGCTTATGGCTTCCGGCAATAGCGGACGTCTATTTATACGCCGTCTTTTATTGATACAAATTAGCAAACCCAATCAAGTTCGCAGCCGCTCAGTTCATCCGTATGATGACGTTCCCTCGTACCTTCTATTCAAAGGACTATGACGTTCCCCAACGAGAAGACGCCGGCTGCAGCATCCCAGAGCGCAGCGGCGCCCGCTGATGCCGCTGCCGCTCACTCAAAGACTGGTGCCGGCGCACCCGCAGCCTGTGCCGGCTGCGTTCATGATGACCCGCACGTCGACCGCACCTCTACGCCCTGCACGACTGCCACCCGGCGTTTGGCCGATGTGAGCCGAACCTTTAATCAATGGCTCACCTATGGTCAGGCTGCAGCGCTGATTGCGATCGCTGTCGCCGCCATCGGCGGCATCGGTCAGGCCGGCTGGGAAATGATTGCCGCCCGCTCCATCAGCCTCGGCGATCTGCTGATGCTGTTTCTCTATGTGGAGATCCTCTCCATGGTGAAGGGCGCAGCCCTGGGCACCCGTGAGATTCCAATCCATACGCCGATTGCACTCGCCATCGTGGCGGTTGCCCGCTATATCGTCGTGGATGTGGAACACATCTCGCCCAACTACATGCTGTTCACTTCGTCTTCCATCCTTGTGCTGGTGCTCGCGCTCTGGCTCGTCCGCAAAGCGCCGACCAACAATAATCCCTAAAAAACGATGAAGACTCGGTGAGTCTGACTGCTCAGACGTTCGCAGAGCTCTAAAAAGACAAAGTCCCGAAAGACAACGCATCTTTCGGGACTTTGTCCGCTTCAAAAGCCTTCAGCAGCGCTGCTGGCTTTTGCTGAAAATATTAGTCAACAGCAACCATCACGCTCGAAGCCTTGATGACGGCATAGGCCTTGCCGCCGACCTTGAGGCCGAGGTTCTTAGCGGAGGTCGTGGTGATCGACGAAACGATCTTTTCGCCGGCGGCGGTTTCAATCGTGACTTCAGTCGACACCGGGCCTTCGTGAATTTCAACGATCTTGCCGACGAGCGTATTGCGTGCGGAAATCTTCATTTTTGTTCTCCAAAACAAACATAAGTAAGCCCGGGCTTTATCCCGGGCATGTCTAAGTACTTTACCCTATATAGCTCTGCATCGAACAGTTTGCAAATGCAAAATATTGCGTTAGGAGTAACGGCGGCAAAGACCGCGAAGCACCCCTTCAATTTCAAACTGTTCCGTCGACTTCGGACAGATCACCTTGTAGCGGGCCGCTGCATTTTCAGGATGAAGCTCCGGACGGCCGTCAACGATTCTCAAGCGTTTCACCGTGATATTGCCGTCATAGAGCGCCAGCACAATGTCTCCGCCGCGAGGCTGAGCATCACGGTCGAAAATCAGCATATCCCCGTCACTGATGCCCGCATCAATCATCGAATCACCTGACGCTTCCACGATGAAGGTGGAATTGGGCTTGCGAACCAGCCAGGCGCTCAAATCGATATCTTCGGATTCGTAATCAGCAGCGGGCGACGGGAAGCCGCAGGCCGCACGCATGCCGATCCGCTTCATACGGAATCGAGCGGGTGAGGCCGCAGGACGATAAATCTGCCCAAAGTCTTCCGGACGAATCAGTGAAGCATCGATGCCGTCGGCTTCAATCGTCGATTTGTTGGCGCAGCGAACCGGACGAGGCTGCAGCAGATGCTGTTCAACGAGTTCACGCACGAAGCTGCTGCCGCCCTTTTGGCGGCAAAGTTCAGCCATGCTCGGGCGCATGCGAAGCGTAAAGACAACGCTGAAAGGATTGTCAGCCTTGGGGCGGCCGCGCTTACGCTTGGGCGCATCTTCGTCGCGTTCACCGTGCTCCGCTGCGGCCTCTAAAGCGGCTTTGCGCAGGCTGCCCTTTCTCCGCGGCGGCAGCGTCGGCTCGAGTTCATTGAATCCTTCGAGCCCGTCATTTTGATCAGAAATCTCCGAACTGCCCATCGTCTCTGTTGTGCTTTTTGTTTTCAGCATGGCATCCCCTGTAGTCTTTTGAAATGCTTTGATGTTGACGGGTTGAGAGTTCTCTAATTGTATTACATTTCCGCAATATAATAAACGTCTATTTTGTCGGTGAATGCTTTTCACCCGCCGCCTTTCGCCCGTTTCATCTGTCAACAGTCATTGCTGCTCCCATCTTTGCGCTGAGACCAGATCTCAAACCTATGCTTAGCCGCACTCCAACAGCAGGCAAAACTCCGACAGAAAAGCTGGGGTTTTATTTTTTGGAAACGACGGATGAGATCCGGTCAACTACCCCGGCCTAAAGGCCGAGGCTTGTGAAAGCAGGTCTGGTTGACCAGCCTAAGTTTTTCGAGAACTACGTTGCAGACAGGTTCAAGACCCACCTCGGAATGCTTCCTCAGTTCCGAGCTCTGGAAGCCTCAGAAGCAGACAAGCATTGGGTACGCACGAAACGGTCTGAGGCAAAATGCCGGTCTGTTCAACATTGGCGAGGGGAATTGCTCCGCCCGCAAGGGCGGAGCATGTCACGGGCATCAGCCCGAAGAATCGTAAGGTTCATTTTTCATGTCAACATCAGTTTTCGTTTTGGACAAGAAGCACCGGCCCCTGATGCCGTGCCGCCCGGCAAGGGCGAGACGGCTTCTGCGGGCGGGCCGCGCACGGGTGGTGAAGCGCTTCCCCTTCGTCATCCGGCTCGTGGACCGCACTGTGGAGCAGTCCGAGGTTCAACCCGTGCTCATCAAGCTCGATCCCGGCTCAAGGGAGACGGGCGCCGCCGTCGTGCGGGATGACGAGAAGAAGCGGCATCATGCGCTCGCGTTCTTCGTCATCAAGCATCGGGGCGGCGCCATCCGCGACGCGCTCAAGGCGCGAAGCGCATTTCGTCGCCGCCGCAGGTCGCAGAATTTCCGCTGTCGGTCGCCGCGCTTTCTGAACCGCGTCAAGCCCAAGGGGTGGCTCCCGCCTTCTCTGCGGCACCGCGTGGAAACGACCCTTTCGTTCGTGAGGAGGATGTGCCGGTACCTGCCGGTAAGCGGCATCGCGACGGAGTTGGTGAAGTTCGATTCGCAAAAGCTCCAGAACCCGGAGGTCTCGGGGGTCAAGTATCAGCAGGGCACGCTCTTTGAGTATGAGGTGCGCGAATACCTTCTTGAGAAGTTCGGCCGGAAGTGCGTCTATTGCGGCGCCGAAGGCGTGCCGCTCAACATCGACCATGTGGTTCCCCGCGCCAAGGGCGGCTCCAACCGGGTCTCCAACTTGGTGCTCGCCTGCGTGAGCTGCAACCAGAAGAAGGGCGCGCGGTCGTTGGAGGACTTCCTCAAGGGAAAGCCGGAAGTGCTCGCGCGCGTCCGCAGGGAGCTCAAGACGCCGCTGCGTGATGCCGCTGCGGTGAACGCAACGCGGTGGGTGCTCTTCAACGAGCTCAAGGCGACGGGTCTACCCGTCGAGACGGGAAGCGGCGCTCTGACGAAGCTCAACCGCCATGCTTTCGGCGTGGAAAAGGAGCATTGGCTCGATGCGCTCTGCGTGGGACGGCTCAACGGCGTAGTGACGCGGAAGGGACTCAACGTCCTGGAGATCAGATGCATGGGGCGGGGGAGCCGTCAACGCACGCGCCTCACGAAGTACGGCTTCCCGCGCGGGTACCTGATGCGGCAGAAGTGCGTCCACGGCTTCGCGACCGGGGACATGGTGGAGGCGAACGTCCCCAAGGGAAAGAAGGCCGGACTGTGGCGCGGACGCGTTGCGGTCCGCGTCTCGGGCTCATTCAACATTCAGACGCCGAAGGGCGTCATTCAAGGCGTCGGTTGGAAGCATTGCCGACTGATTTCACACAACGACGGATATGGGTACGCGTGGCTCGGCCACGCGCCTCATTCCTCCCCTGCCTGAAGGCAGGGGTCTCCTGAGGTATTTTTGATGACTGCCCCTGTGTTCGCGCTGATTGACTGCAACAAGTTCTACGCTTCCTGTGAGAGGGTCTTCCAGCCGGAACTGCGCGGGAAACCTTTGGTCGTTCTTTCGAACAATGACGGCTGCGTTGTCACGCTCACTGCGGAAGCCAAGGCGCTCGGCATCCGCCGCGGCATGCCCGCCTTTCAGATCGCTCATCTGCTGAAGTCCGGTCAATGTGCCTGGAGAAGTTCCAATTACGAGCTTTATGCGTCGATCTCGCGGCACGTGATGAAGATCATCGCCGGCATGACGCCGGCTATCGAGGTTTATTCCATCGATGAATGCTTTGCCGATCTCTCTGGGCTCAATGAACCGCTTACCGACCTCGGCCGCCGCATCAAAGACCGCATCTGGCAGTGGCAGCGCATTCCAACCTGTGTCGGCATCGGAGAAACAAAGACTTTGGCGAAATTAGCCAATCACCTTGCCAAGGAATGGGCTGCATTCGGCGGCGTGCTCAATTGGACAGAACTCGCCCCCAGCCGCCGCGAAAAGGCCATGTCAATCACCCCGGCATCGGAGGTCTGGGGCATCGGCGGACGCACTGCTCAAAAACTCACCGGCATGGGCATTCATTCTGTGTTCGACTTTTACGGCATGGATGCATCCTTTGTGCGGCGAACTTTCGGCGTGGTGCTCGAACGCACCTGGCGGGAACTCCACGGCGTGCCGTGCATCCCGTTTGACCCTTCGCGCCGCCCCAAACAGGAGATCTGCCGGTCACGCTCTTTCGGGCACCCGACAAGCGACCTCAATCAGCTGATTTCTGCCGTCTCGACGCATCTGGGCGAAGCTGCGCGGCAGCTTCGCCGGCAAAAGAGCCTCACCGGCGAACTCACGGGCTTCTTTCAAACCAACTTCTTCCGGCCCGACCTGCCGCAGCACAATGCTGCGCCCACCGTAAAACTCCCGAAACCCACCAGCGACACGCTTGAACTGACGCAAACCGCTGTCCGGATCATTGAGGCATGCGTGCGGCCTGAGTGCGCTTATCAGCGCGCAGGAGTTGTGCTCAGAGACCTGCATCCTGCTTCGGGAACCCTTTCAGTGCCGACGATATCGGATTCGCTCTTTGATGACGCGGACGCCTCGAGCTCAGCGGCAGCTGACCGCCGCCGAGCCGAACTCATGAAAAACATTGATGCGCTTTGCCGAAGTTACAGCCGAGACGTCGTGAAGACAGCCAGTTCGAGCCTCGCCGCAGGATGGGAAATGCGCCGCGGCAGTTTGTCGCCCTGCTTCACGACTCGAATCGATGAGGTCTGGAAAGTGAACTACGTCGATCAGCACGAAGAGCAAGTGGATACGGCCGGCGAAAGGCCGACAGTCAGGAAGCCCGCCGCCTCCTGACTCGCCCGAACGCCGCGTTCACGCATGCCACTCGAGCAGGCGGCCGAAAAACCGCTGAAGTTCCGGCGTCTGAGGATGAGCAAAAAGGGCTTCGCTCGGTCCGGCTTCGACGATTCGTCCCTGATGAAGAAAAGCTGTCGCATCGCAGGCTCGGCGTGCGAAGCCCATCTCATGGGTGACAATCACAAATTCGATCCCTTCACCGCGCAGCTGTGCTGTGAGATCGAGCACTTCCGCTGTGTACTCAGGGTCCAATGCAGAGGTGGGTTCATCGAGCAGCAACAGTTTCGGGCGCGGAGCCACCGCACGGGCGATGGCGGCACGCTGCTGCTGTCCGCCGGAGAGTTCGGAGGGATGCTTATCGGCATGTTCGGCAAGACCGAAATGCGCCAGAAGCTCAAAAGCCCGAGCATCAGCCGCCTCCTTTGTCCATCCGTGTACCTCCCGCAGCACCAAGGCGATATTTTCCTGAGCCGACAGGTGCTGAAACAGATTGCCCTGCTGAAAAACGTAGCCGAGCGTTCTTCTGAAAGCGATGCATTCGCGCTCCGTCTTCGGCACGAGGCGGCCGTCCATTCGGATGGATCCGGACGTTGCCGGCAGCAGTCCGCCCAACATGCGCAGGAGGGTTGATTTCCCGCCTCCGGACGAACCGATCAGTGCGAGCGCGCTCGTTTCCACCGAAAAAGACACGTCGTCAATAACGTTTTCGCCGCCGAAACGCTTGACCAAATGCTCAAGCTCAACCTTCATAGCGAAACCTCTTTTCAAGCAGCCGGCTCACAAGCGCAACGGGAAGCGTGAGAATGAGATACAGCACACCGAGGAAAAGGTAGCACTCCACGAGCTTGAGATTGACCGCACTCACTTCGCGCATGGCCTGCGTAAGTTCAACCACAGAAATCATTGAAAGGAGCGACGAATCCTTGATGACCGACGCAAACTGGCCGGCCAGTGCAGGAAGTGTTCTGGCTGCCATCTGCGGGACAATCACAAAGCGCAGCTGCTGCAGCCGCGTGAAGCCCACCGCTTTTGCCGACTCAATCTGAGCGGGATCGATGGAGAGATAACTGCCGCGGATAATCTCTGAAATGTAGGCGCCCTCAAAAACCGAAAGAATGATGACGCCCGCCCAAAAGCGATCGTCAACGCCCCATGCTGTCCCTACCAGATAGAAAAAAAGGTAGATCTGCATAATGAGCGGCGTCCCGCGGATAAAGACCACATAAAGGCTCGAGAGGTCGCGAAGCAGGAGCACGCGGGAAAGCTTGGCCGCGGCCGAGAGAATGCCGAGCAGGAGCGAAAGCACCATGGCCGCTGCACTCACACCGATCGTCAGCAGGAAACCGTCCCAGATGCGAATGCGGAAATCAGGCAGAAACGAAAAATCCGGCCGATAGTCAATCTGCGCGAGTGAATACCAGAAAAAGGCAACGACCAGCGCGGCCCCGGCAGCAAAGCCCGCCGCCTCCTTCCACGGATGACGGCGAACATCAGATGCCTCCGGCTGCCCGCTCTGCTCATCCTCATCGGCAAGCAGCCACGACCAAAGGCAGCGTGCATTGAAGCCGCTCCTTGTGCGTTCAGCGCCCATTTTTAAGCTGCCCGAATCCTTCTTCACTCAATCTCCGCGCCGATTTGCAGCTCTCAGCGCAAATCGGCTGTGTCAAAACTGAAGTCTACTGGTTTTGAGCAGGCGTCATGTCGAAGAACCACTTAAAGCCGAGTTGATCAAAGGCCGCTTTTTCAGCCTTCAAGTGCTTTTCGGTGAGACGATCAAAACCGCCCTGCTTGCGATAGTCAGCAATAAAGACATTGAGCGCATTGAGGAGCTTGGCGTCGCCCTTGCGGACGGCAACACCCCACGGTTCAACCTTCTGGAAAGGAATGAAAACGGCTTCCGTCGTCTCCGGGTTCTTCTGCCAGTTGCGGTAAATGGTAAGCTGATCATAGATGAAGCCGTCGGCCTTGCCGGTAGCCACTTCCATCACACACGCACTTTCATCAGGCAGCGCCGTCACGGCGGCATTTTTCAGATTGTTTTGCGCGTAAAGATAACCGGTTGACCCGATCTTCGCCGCAATGCGGCGCCCCTTCTGGTTGAGATCTTCAACGGACTTAATGCCGCTGCCTTTGTGTGTCAGGATGCCGAGCATCGCGTTGGCATACGGATCGGAAAAGTCTACGGTTTTGCGGCGCTCATCGGTAATTGTCATCGAACTCATCACCATGTCGACTTTCCCCGTCAAAAGCGCCGGAATCAAACCGTCAAAAGCAATATTTTCAATTTTGATTGCCTTGCCTGCGCTCTTCGCGAAATCCTTCATGAAATCGACGCTCACACCGGCCGGATTGCCCTGCTCATCCTTGCCTTCAAAGGGCGGGTAAGCGAGCTCCATCCCGACCACAAGCGTCGGTTTTTCAAGCGTATCAGCCGATGAGGCGGAAGACTTCGCATCATCGCTCTTCGAGCAGCCCGTTAGGACAAGAAGAGCAGCCGCAGCAGCGGCAGAAAGGACAGTACGGCGAGCAGCAAACAACGGCATGTTTATCTCCAGTCTCATATAAGAAGACAACCCGAACTCAAAATCAAACAGCGTTTGTGCGGCAGCACCCATCATTGGGATTAAATCCTGAAATGCTGACAAGTTCGAATGTCTGTGTTGACTGCATTATGCCTGAGAGATCTGCAATCTGAAGATTAAATTCTGCGGGCGAAATTCGTATGCCAATATGAAAATATAGATGTTTATTTTGTATACTGTATTGTATAAAGATAGATATCACCGGCTATGCGTTCAAAATGGCGATGCATTAAAACTAAATACGCTATAGAGGAGACGCAACTGTCAAATAAAAAAATCTCGCCAGGTCGTTCGCTGGAAACTTCATTTGCTACAAATAGTTAGCTGCACGCACTGCTCGGAAAACAAACGATCAGCCGCCTTTTCAAGGCCTGATCGACATTGAAATTTAACCCGCCCAATAAACGTATTTCATCCGCAAAGAAGATGAGCATTTATTGGCAAACAGGACAAAAAACATTCAAAATTAATTGTACAAATCAATAAGTTACAGTAAAGATTCACTCAACGAATAACACCCTGGTCCGCCATCCGCGCATCCATCTCGCGCAGACGGCAAATTTACTTTCATCACAAAAAAATGAATAATTAGAGACACCCTTGAAAAGACGAACAATGCCGCACAAATCAAATTTTTATTTTTGGCATCATGGAAGCCTCATTACGCCAATATTGGATTCTTTCATCAATGAATTTCATCCAAGTCTGCTGGAAATCACTCTCCTCAGCATTTTGAGGAATGACTGCAGCTGCGGCTTGAGGAAGCGCCTTGGCTAGATGATCCAGCAGACGCTCAAGCCGCCTTTGTGCCCAACTACGGGGCCGGCCGATCTCATCAGCAAGCTCGAGGAGCTGCAGTGCATGCAATTGATCCCATTCAAATTCATCGCTCACCGACATTGCAAGCTGACGGGAGACATCAGGGACCAAAACGACGCTTAAAAGATCGTACCAAGGTGCCGGCCGAATACCATTTGGCCCGACAAAAAAACTGATGTTCTTCGCGTGGGCATCTGCATTGCCGACAACGATGGAAAAAAGCACCCAATCGTAGAGGTTGTTAATGAAGGCTTGCGGATTATCAGCATCACTTGCCAATCCAAAAAGTTTTAAAAGATTGGCGCCCTCGCGAATATGCCGCACGTCGCGGCCATCACCATAATTGCGTTCGTATTTATATGCCGACGGCAGTCCCAGTGCCTGGCATCCGTCGATAACGTGCCGCCGCTTCACCACCATATTGCCGTCAGTTCCTGCAACAGCCTGCCGATCAAAACGCATGATTTCAAGTGCTTGATGCACACCGACCTGCCTCATTCCTGCCTTGGCGGTCGGCCATCCTGCGGCAGCTGCAAGCCGCATCGTCATACATTCGTTCAGGAGCAGCAAGGGACGCGCGGCAGAAGAAAATTTCAGGATGCGGTCTGAGGCCAATCGGTCACCATCACATAGGCCCAAATGGCCGTTAAGTTCAAGCAGATTCAGTTTCGGCTGCATGCCAGCCACAGAGAGCCGCGGTTTGCCGTCCCAAACATCAATAGGGACAGCAGACATCCGGCCAATACGGTCATCAAGCTCATCCTCCGCAATGATCCGAAAAACATCGGGATGCCCTTGAAGAAACTGGTTCTCGGTACGCAGTCGAATTGCACCCGGCAGATCATTGCCCAAATGGAGTGCTAGTCCAATACTATTGCTGCGGGAAATTTGAGCATATTCGAGCAGATGATCAAAAGCCATTCCTTCGGGCAGCATGTTCTCGAAGAAATTACGCACCGCAGCACCCGATGGCGGCAACCCATTTACCTCCCATGGAAGGGACGGCGCAAGCAGAAAACCACCTTGTCGCCACTCCGATGTCCAATTGAGAACGGGCTGTGAGAGATCTCCTGAAAGCTGGGCAACGACAACATTCCCAAGGAGCACCTGAAGTTCAGAACCACTGGGCATCATCCGCAGCCTCCTCTCTTCGGCCATCTTTGAGCTTGTCATGCTCTGCCGCTTCAAGCACTTTCTTGGAGGCAGCCGAGAAATCCAATGACAGCCCAAGCCAGCTCAATACTGTCGTCAGTGTGGAAAACCGTACATCCTGACCTTGCTCAAGCTTGATCAGCGTACGTTTTGAAATACCGCTCGCCTCAGCCAGATCATCCAAAGTATTGCCGAGCGCTTTGCGTCGAAGCCGGACAGCCTCGCCAATTGCCTGAGGCGTCAAAGCATCAAACCTCATAAACACACGTTTCATGCAGCCCCCACAGATGAACTTTTCTGCACTTTAGAGTGATTTTGTCTCTTTAGTGAAGTTTACTTCATTTCTTTTCGTCAACCTCAAAATAGTGCAGGTTACTTCACTAATGCAGGTCGGATGGTCTCAGATACTCTCGTCTGCAGTGAGGCTTTTGGCAATGAAGGGTCAGAGTTCTGCGAGCTGCGCAGCCTGCTGCAGCGCTTCTTCACTGCGTCGGTCGTATTTCGCTGTGGTCGAAACGTTGGCGTGTCCCATGAGATTTTTAACAGCAACAATATCTACGTTCTTAGCGAGCAGCCGTGTCGCAAAAGTACGACGCAGGTCATGGGTCGTAATGGGAGCAATCTTCGCTAAATCCTGAGCATGCTTGACGACCCGTCCGATAGATGCCGGATCGAGCGGATTCGTCAAAATCAGCTGACCGCCTTTGGTCAGACGGCCGAAGAGCCACCCCGGTTCAGTACCGCGAAGATCAAGCCAAGCATTCACCTTCTGTGCAACTTCCGGCGTAAAGAAGACTTTGCGTTCCTTATTCCCTTTGCCGATGACTCGGAGCGTACCCGAGGACCGTTCCAGGTTCTCCATTCTCAATGTCGTCACTTCCGCGCGGCGCAGTCCGCAGCCGAGCAAGAGCGCAATCAGTGCGCGGTCGCGAACCGCTTTAGGTCCGGTGTCCTCATCGACCGCAGCCAAAAGCTTCTGAGACTCATCGGCCTGAAGTGCGCGGCCAGTTGGTTCCCGGTGCACCCGAAGCTGTTTGACGGCTTTAATTTCAGCGTACGTCGTCAAGTCGATCTGTCGAAGACGCCAGGCCGTTTCCGCCACCCCTTTGAGTGCCGAGAGATATGCATTGACTGAAGCGGCGGCCAAGCCTTCTTTATCGGCCAATGCATGCATAAACCCAAGCACATGCACATAGCGAAGCCGCCCCCACTCGCAGCTGAAGGCATCGGCGGCGCCAAGCCAGCGCGCCGCAATGTTAAGCCGCGAACGAACTGCCCGTCTGGAATCCCCCGAATGCAGTTCTGCCAGATAGGCAGCCGCCGCATTCACAGTATCTCCGGAAGAATCAAGGGGTTTCTGCAAAAGTGAATTTTGACGCGATTCGTCCTGCCCGCCTTCATGGAGCGAAGGTGAAACGACTTCAAAGTGCGTCTCCATACTTTTGCCTCCTCATTGATACAAATAACCCGAAATGCTGTCCAGACGCCGTCATCCGTCACTCGCCCCCGAGTGCCGCACTGAACTCTTTCGTTCACACGAATTCCAGCAACATTATGCACGATAACTGCAATTATATGCCGTAATAATTCGGACGAAATGAATACCTAAATCCATTATTGAATGACACACACCTGACCTGATATATGCAATTTGGTTTTGTTCATATTTTGCATGATGTTATTCTGAACAGATTCAATATGCAATTTAGTTTGTGAGTCATACTTTAATAGGTTCATTCATCACTGCTTATTGGAAAGCGTACCGTATCGAGTACGATAGTAATAATAGAATTGATGATATGTTGGTATGGATGGTTTGAAGTCAGCGGCAGCATCTTCGTCATTCATTTGCTCCGCACTCGAATCGTAACGATCATCATCACCCTTATTAATATTAAGACACATCCATTCATAAACCTCTCGTAAAGTCAATTCTCCATCGCTTTCTCGATACTTAATACTTGCCTTTTCCATATTACTCAATAACTCATCTGTCAGTGCTGCACCTTCACTATCCGATTTACCTTTCCTTCCTCGTTTAGCGCCGCTCGATGTCCTGCCAGTGTTCTTGCCATAGTCAGGAACGAGTGAATATATGCTTTGTCCTCTGCGCCAGTAGTTTCCAATCAGCATATTCATTCTTCTTTCTAAGTGCTTATCCCCCTTTGAATAAGCTTGCACTAATCTCTTTCGGCCATTTAATTTATAAAGATCCGGCGTGCTGATAATAGACTTAATCAACTCATAGTTCTCTTTAGCAGTCTTCAGCATGGCATCTGTTAGCTTTCTGTACTGAATGTCAATCCAAGGATCTTTTTTGAGAAGGACCGTTCCTTTTAAAAGGCCATCATTCAGCTCATCTGCATCCATACTGATTAGATCCACTGACTGACCTTTCATTGGAAGGATGAGAGCTAAACATCCAAATAGCTGAATGACTCTATATTCAATTGAATTAAGTTCTAAAATGTCATTTACTTTAATCATCTCAATCTCCATTACATCAATTGATGTTAACACATCTATTTTACACTATATGAGGTTTAAACAAGATGTATTTACACATATCTATTTTGCATTTTCTGATTTTCGGCCTGAAAAAATCAAGGAGACCCGCTGTTTCAAGTCTCCTTATGCGTTTACAGCGTAATTCGTCTATTACCTAGCGTTTTCCCGTATAACTGAACAGGCTTTCAGGTATTCTCGGTGGAATTTCACGCGTAAAATTTCCTGATCATCAACCTCTTGCATCGAGCTAAAGCATGACCACGGACGAAATCCTCAACAAAGTTGCCAATCACCGCCAGAAGCAGCGTGAACTCGAAGAAGAATGGGGTCAGCTGCGCGAACAAGCGCTTCAGGAATGCCTGCGTTTGATCGAAACCTTTGAATTCAGTGCATCTGAACTCAACTTCGGCAAGGATGGCCGTCAAGCCAAACCCGTGATTAAGAATGTCGGCGCACCGAAGTTCCAAAATCCGGACGGACCGGAGACTTGGACCGGCCGCGGCAAGCGTCCTGCCTGGTACATCAAAGCCAAGGAAGCCGGGTTTACCGATGAGGACATGTTCATTGAGCCGGCCGCTGCAGACACGGAAGCACAGCCGACTTGATCGCAAAGCAAACAGAAGATTGCTGACAGCCATTCCTCAGACAGAGATTCATTCATGTGTCAGGACGCCCTTCTTGTCATCGACCTTCAAAACGATTTCCTGCCGGGCGGCGCCCTTGCCGTTCCGGGAGGCGACCGAGTCATTGACCCCATCCGCGGTTTGATGACGCTGCCGAATTGGCGTGCAGTTGTGCTGACGCAGGACTGGCACCCTGCCGATCATGTGTCTTTTGCATCCAGCCATCCCGGCCGCAAACCCTTTGAAAGCATTGCGCTTTCATATGGCCGGCAGACGCTGTGGCCTGATCACTGCGTCGCGGGTTCACAGGGCGCTGCCTTTCCGCCTGATTTTGACACCTCGCCCGCCAGACTCATCCTCCGCAAAGGCATGAATGCGGCGCTCGACAGTTATTCCGCATTTATAGAAGCTGACGGCAAAACCCCGACGGGCCTCGACGGGTTCTTAAAGAACTTAAACATTCACCGGGTTTTCGTCTGCGGGCTCGCTCTCGATTACTGCGTCAAGTTTGGTGTGCTTGACGCACTTCAAGCCGGTTATGAAACCATTGTCATTCCGGATGCCTGCGCAGCCATTGCTGTCGGGCAGGAAACCGACATCTTGAATGAAATGCAGACTAAGGGTGCGCGCATCATGACAGCCTCGGAAGTGGCTTCCCGCGCTTCCTAAACCCAGCTTCAACTATCGAATCACTGAATCAACGGTCAGCAGATTGTGCCGGACTGCACCGTTGAATCATATTAATGAAATAGAAGTTAACTATCGAATCGCTATTTCAGATTGTTGGAAATGATTCTCATTGTTGCAGCCTCTTCGTTCGGCGGCAAACGGCCTGTAGGATATGGCCAACTTTAATGGGCATCCAGCCCTTTCACCTCTACTACAGGACGTTCGATCATGTACGTAACAATGAACCGCTTCAAAATCAAGCCGGAATTCGCCGATGCCTATATTCAGGTTTGGAAGGATGCTGGTGTCCGCACCAAGGATGTTGACGGTTTCCTCGAATTCAAGTTCTTCCGCCTTGACAGCAAGGAAGAAGGCTATGTGCTCTTTTCCTCTTATGCCGTCTGGGAAAACAAGGAAAAATTCCTCGCCTGGACGAAGTCTGAACATTTCCGCAAGTCGCACGCGACGGGTGTGGCGAACCGCGAGATGTATGTTGAGCACCCGCACCTCGAATGCTTCGACGTTCTGTTTTGATCAAAATGGAAGCAAGGCGTCTAAGCGCTTGACTGTCGCTCAGCGCCTGCTGAAAGCATATGAGCCGCCGTTCTGATGAGACCGGAACTCCCAGATAATTGATCCCTAATTTTTCAGGACCCGGGGCGGATTCTCTAAGCCAAGCAGCGCGAGCATATCGCGCTGCTTTTTCGTAATGGTGGGGTCACCCATGCGTAGGCTGCAACCGCAATCATCGAACGTTTGATGTATCACTGCACTGCCATTGCAATCAATGGCGACAGCTACAGGCTGAAAGAACACAAGCTAAATAAATTGCTTAACCAATAACCTACAAGCTGCAAAGGAATTAAAACCTGAGTGGCATAACTGTAGAGGGTCAAGATTTGTCCGCTAGGGGGGGGGGTCAGCTTAGCTGACTGTTGACATCTGCGCCGGCGCAGTGTGCGGAACTTTCAGCGCTCCCTGCGCCAGAAGCGCTTTGAAAGCGCTCTTTCGATACTGGCGCATGCAAAGCATTCGAGCACCTACCGAAGCATGCTTGCACAGCTGAAAGCTGCGGTCGGCTTTCAGCGCGAGCAGCGAAGGAGGCAGGGCTTAGCGCTCGAAAGGTCCGGTGCGCCAGATGGGTGCACCGGAACCCACTTCTTCAGATGAAAGGGCCCGAAATCACGCTTTCGGCCGTCGCAGGCATCTTCGGAGCGGCTTTCTCTTTCGCTTTCGTAGACATGATGCCGTTTCTGATCTGGATGCTGATCTTCGTAGCAGCGGATTTCGCGACCGTACTCTATGCCGCGCGGTCGACTAGCACCTATCAGAGCAGCGCCAGTTGCCGCCGAGTATGAGATGAAAAAGGGCTTCATTTCTGAAGCCCTATATTCTCACGACATGCCACAAACTTCTTTACACAGGAAAAGCAACTTGAAGATGATTCTTTTTAGGCTCTGATATGCGGGTTATATGGGAGATATCAATTGAATGTTCAGCTTGCCAAGCGTCGTAATCCGCCTGCATGGCAAGCCATGCCTCGGGGCTCGGTCCAGAAATGGCCGCAGAAATTCGAACAGCCATTTCCGGAGTTATCGGACTTTTTTCTTTGATGATGCGAGTGACAGTACTGGGAGCCACGCCGATATGACGAGCAAACTCCCTGGCACTGATCCCGAGATACTCTAAAGTTTCTGCAACCATTCTCCCCGGGTGCGGGGGATTAAACATCCGAGCCATTAGTGATAGTCCTCATAATTGATGATGTATGCGTTACCGTCCTCAAATTTAAAGGTAATTCTCCAATTACCAGTTACGCTAATCGACCATATCCCTGAACGATCACCCTTAAGTTGATGCAAGCGATAAGGCGGCAAATTGATGTCTTGTATGACTTTTGCTTGATTAATAACTTGCAAGCGCTCTGCCAGACGTCGAGCGTGCGGGGCCTGAATGCCTGCCATAGAACCCGTTTCAAAAAAATCTTTGAGTCCTTTGTGAATCCAGGAAACGATCATGACGCGATGGAGTGGGAAAAATTATTGTTAATGCATTCTATCAAGCTGTTGCGCGATACGCAACACCAAGAATGAAGCCCAAACTCCCGGGGATGGGCCTAGTCCCGGAACACCCACGGGGGTAAGACCGGAACTCTCGGAAAACTGATCCCTAATTTTTCAGCACCCAGAGCGGATTTTCTAAGCCAAGCAGCGCGAGCATATCGCGCTGCTTTTTCGTAATGGTGCGGGTCACCC
>OGPP01000882.1_pt1 | contig 26524 bp, 33 predicted proteins | sample 1553021 | NCBI WGS metagenome assembly OGPP01 (sample SAMEA2580217, study PRJEB22360) | human gut metagenome | biome: human gut; feature: human-associated habitat; material: faeces | place: Denmark | collected 2008/2010
CCTTTTCAAGTTTGTGGCAAGTCTGTTAAGACAACTTTTATATCTTAACACCCAATTTAGTTCTTGTCAATAGGGTTTAGTAATGTTATTAACCTTTTTTAGACTGAACTTTTTTGAATCCTTGATACAATACCCATCCAACAACTACACCAAAAGCATTCTGGCAGAAATTAGGAATCACTTCTGCGATTGAAGCTCCTGTTCCATACATAAATACTGAAGCAAGTGCATAACCACCCACCATCACAACTGCTGCAATCAGAAGACCTAGGATACGATAGTTCCCTTTAAAGCCAGCAAAATAACCTTGTGCACCATGGATTAACAAACTGATAAACATCCATTGCGGAGCAGATGATAGCAAATCTATCAGAAAAGCAGACAATCCGCCCACAATTGCCCCCTCTTTCTTCCCAAGATAAAAGGCTGTGAAGTAGATTCCTGCATCTACCAAAGTTAAAAGCCCTGTTGGAGTTGGAATTTTAGCTACGAATCCAAAGGTCACTGATAAAGCTGTTAAGATCGCTAATAATGTTAGCTTTTTTGTTTTCTTATTTTGCATATTGAACTACTCCAAATTCATTTGATTGTTTAATTGATTCATAAACAAAGGCTTTAGCATTTGCCACAGCTTCAGTTTCTGAACATCCTTTAACTAATTCACTAGCTATACTTGAAGCAAATGTACATCCTGCACCGGTATTGTTTTTATCCAACACAACTTCCTCAAACAATTTGTAATCTGCTCCATCATAAAAGACATCTATCGCTTTATTACCATCCAAGCGGTTTCCACCTTTGACAACGACAGTCTTAGCTCCTAATTCATTGAGATAGCTAGCCGCATGCTTCATATCATCAAGAGTCTTGACCTTTCTATCTATAAGCAGTTCGACTTCAGGTAAGTTCGGAGTGATAACCGTGATATAAGGGAAAATTTTAACCAATTCATCACGTAGTTGAGAAACTTCAACGTCATGAGTCTCCTTACATACTAAAACGGGATCCAAGACAATTGGAATATCAGAATGATTTTTAACAAAATCCAACGTTAATTCTGCGATCTCAACGTTAGGCAACAAACCAATTTTAATTGCTGAGAAGGGGACATCTTTTAGTGAATCAAGTTGTTGTTTAAAAACATTAGTATCAACCGGAATGACCTCAAAACCATTCTCAGTCATAGCTGTTAGACAGGTAAGAGCCACAAATCCATGCTGTTTATTTGTGGTAAATGTCGCTAAATCTGCATGAAGTCCGCCACCACTAAAAATATCATTCCCTGAAATCGCTAAAATCAACTCATTACTCATATCGTATCTCCTTTAAATACAAACCATTACCAGCTGTCGTTGGTCCTGCAAGATTACGGTCACGACTTTCTAACACTGTCTTAACTTGCGAAACAGGCATGCGACCATTGCCAATCTTCAACAAGGTGCCAACCATATTTCTAACTTGCTTATAGAGAAAACCATTACCAGAAAAAGTAAAGATATAAAATCCAGTTTTCTCATCGATAGATACACTAGCCTGGGTAATTGTGCGTACTTTATTTTCTACAGAAGTTCCTGAAGCTGTGAAGCCTGTAAAATCATGTGTACCGACCAAACCCTTAGCAGCCTCCTGCATAGGTGCTAAACTTAGAGGGTAGGGATAGTGGGTCGCATAATTACGCATCATGGGGTTCTTAGGTCGCCCTGCATCTACTAGGAACTCATAAGTTTTACTGTGCTTGTTGTATCGCGCATGGAATTCCTCCGATACAAGTTCGATACTAACAACATCAATATCATCTGGACATTGCGTATCTAAACCAAAACGTAACTTCTCTGGATCCCGCTCCTGAGGCAAATCGAAGTGGATAACTTGTCCATAGGCATGAACACCTGCATCTGTACGACCCGCTCCATGAACGGTGACAGGTGTACCGCTATTTAACCGTAAGAGAGTCTTTTCAAGTTCTTCTTGAATGGAACGTGCATTTGGTTGTCTTTGAAAACCTGAGAAAAGTGTACCATCATAGGAAATTGTCGCTTTGTATCTAACCATAGAATTATCATATCAGATTTTTTTAAGGATAAAAAGTAGGTCAATCGCCAACTGACCCCATACAGTTTTTGGCGTAAAGAAAAAGACGCATTAAGCGTCCTTCCTTTATAAATCTTCTAAGGCATCCTTTACTTTATTGAAGAAACCTTTTTTCTGTGGTGCGATTTTTTCATCACCACTTGCTTTGGCGAATGCAAGGAGAGCTTCTTTTTGAGCATCATTTAGCTTCGTAGGAGTTACAATCTTAACTGTAACGTGTTGGTCTCCTTGTGAACCTCCACGAAGACGTGGAGCACCCTTTCCTTTTAGACGGAAAGTTTTGCCTGTTTGAGTTCCTGCTGGGATGGTCATCTCAACATTTCCGTGAACCGTTGGTACTTCGACAGTGTCACCAAGAGCTGCTTGGACAAAGGAAATATTAAGTGTATAGTAAATCGTTGATCCATCACGCGTAAATTTATCGCTTGGATTAACATTGATGATTACAAAGAGATCTCCATAAGGTCCACCATTGAAACCAGCTTCACCTTGACCAGCAAGACGGATTTGTTGACCTGTTTCAACACCTGCTGGAATCTTGACAGATACTTTATGGCTTTGTTTTTCATGTCCTGTTCCATGACAAGTTTGACATGGCTCTTTAATTTCTTGACCTGTTCCATGACAAACATCACAGGTTACTTGACGACGCATCATACCAAGTGGTGTTTGCGTATCGACATTGATAACCCCTTGACCATGACAGCGACCACAAGTTACAGGGCTTGTTCCAGGTTTTGCACCAGATCCTGAACATGTCTTACATGTCGCTTCACGGTTGTAGTGAACTTCTTTTTCTGCACCAAAAATCGCCTCTTCAAAGCTTAAGTTGACACGGTACTGAAGGTCATCACCTTGACGTGGAGCATTTGGGTTACGAGTAGCACCACCACCAAAGAAGCTAGAGAAAATATCCTCAAAGCCTCCAAAGCCTGCACCACCATCAAAACCACCAAAGCCTCCTTGGCCACCAAAACCATTCGCACCATCTGGTCCGTATTGGTCATAGGCTGCACGTTTTTGGTCGTCACTTAGAGTTTCGTATGCCTCTTGGACCTCTTTATATTTTTCTTCCGCACCTGGTTCTTTATTAATGTCTGGGTGGTATTTCTTAGACATCTTACGATAGGCACGTTTAATTTCATCTTGAGAGGCATCCTTAGATACCCCAAGACGATCGTAATATTCGGTATTGTTCATACAAGATACTAAGAGCGAACAGAAAGCGACTGAAATTTAGGAAACCGACAAGAAATCCTGATTTCTTAGGAGGTTTATCTAATTTCCAAGCTTTCCGCTCGTGTTCAATTTCTCGAACTCTCTCTGTTCCTTTCTATTCTATTTGTTACGATACGAAGCACAAATATATCTTATATTCACTTCACTTATTTTAGCGAAAAACAGAGGCTGGTTTGCAACCTCTGGATTTCTTACTATCATTTACTAATTAGTCAGAATTGAGCACGCCCTAACCTCTTGGTGAAAAAGAGAAATCTTCCTAGAAACTAAAGTTTCTGGGTCGGATTTCCTATTTTCACTGTGAGGTTTTAACGGGCTTTGCATCTTATTTTTCAGTAAACTCTCCGTCTACGACATCGTCGCCTGAGTTATCTTCTGTTTGTGCACCTTCTGCTCCTGCTTGAGCTTGTTGTGCTGCTGCAGCTTGTTCGTAAAGTTTAACTGCAAGAGCTTGAGCTTTTTCGTTAAGAGCTTCCAATTTAGCCTTCATGTCATCAAGATTGCCTGATTCTTGAGCTTTCTTAAGGTCATCAAGAGCTGATTGAGCAGCATCACGTTCTGTATCGAAGCCTTTACCTTCTGTTTCTTTGATTGTTTTTTCAGTGGCAAAGATAGCTTGGTCAACTTCGTTACGAAGGTCTACTTCTTCTTTACGTTTTGCATCTGCTTCAGCATTTGCTTCAGCATCTTTCATCATCTTTTCAATTTCTTCATCTGTCAAACCAGAGTTAGATTGGATGACAATTGTTTGTTCTTTTTGAGTTCCAAGGTCTTTAGCTTTAACAGATACGATACCGTTCTTATCAATATCGAAAGTAACTTCGATTTGTGGGATACCACGAGGTGCAGCTGGGATATCAGTCAATTGGAAACGTCCAAGAGTCTTGTTATCTGCTGCCATTGGGCGTTCCCCTTGAAGAACGTGGATATCAACGGCTGGTTGGTTGTCTGCTGCAGTTGAGAAGACTTGTGATTTAGATGTTGGAATAGTAGTGTTGCGGTCAATAAGTTTTGTGAAGACTCCACCCATTGTTTCGATACCAAGTGACAATGGAGTTACGTCAAGAAGGACAACGTCTTTGACATCACCAGTAATAACACCACCTTGGATAGCAGCACCCATGGCAACTACTTCATCAGGGTTAACTGATTTGTTTGGTTCTTTACCAGTTTCAGCTTTAACAGCTTCTACAACGGCAGGGATACGAGTTGAACCACCGACAAGGATAACTTCGTCAATATCTGACAAGCTCAAACCTGCATCTGAAAGGGCTTGACGAACTGGAGTTTTCGTACGTTCTACAAGATCACGAGTCAAATCATCGAATTTCGCACGAGTCAATGTCATTTCCAAGTGAAGAGGTCCAGCCTCACCAGCAGTGATGAATGGCAAGCTGATTTGTGTTGAAGTAACACCAGAAAGGTCTTTCTTAGCTTTTTCAGCTGCGTCTTTCAAACGTTGAAGAGCCATCTTGTCTGTTGACAAGTCGATTCCATTTTCTTTCTTGAATTCTTCAACCATATGGTCGATGATTTTTTGGTCAAAGTCATCACCACCGAGTTTGTTATCCCCTGCAGTTGCCAATACATCAAAGACACCATCACCAAGTTCAAGGATAGATACGTCGAATGTACCACCACCAAGGTCGAATACCAAGATTTTTTCTTCTTTATCAGTCTTATCCAAACCATAAGCAAGGGCTGCTGCTGTTGGTTCGTTGACGATACGTTCTACTTCAAGACCAGCAATTTTACCAGCGTCTTTAGTTGCTTGACGTTGAGCATCGTTGAAGTAAGCAGGAACTGTAATAACAGCTTTGGTTACTTTTTCACCAAGGTAATCTTCAGCATAACCTTTCAAGTATTGAAGAATCATTGCTGAAATTTCTTGTGGTGTGTATTCTTTACCGTTAGCAGAAACTTTTTCAGAGGTACCCATCTTAGATTTGATAGAGATAATTGTATCTGGGTTTGTTACTGCTTGACGTTTTGCAGCATCACCAACGATGATTTCACCATTTTTGAATGACACAACAGATGGAGTTGTGCGGTTACCTTCTGGGTTTGCGATAATTTTTGATTCAGTTCCTTCAAGAACTGCTACTGCTGAGTTTGTTGTACCTAAGTCAATACCAATGATTTTAGACATATGTTTTTCCCCTTTTTACTTTAATTTCTATTTTGCTTTTTTTATCTTTCATTCATAGTTTTCTGTCATTTCGGACAAGTTTTCAATTAATTATATACAACTACCATAGCTGGGCGTAAGACGCGTTCGTGGAGTTTATACCCTTTTTGGAAAACTTGTGCAATCGTATCTGCTGGATGTTCATCATCTGCAGGCATTGTTTGAATAGCCATGTGGAAGTTATGATCGAAATCACCATCTGCTGGAATTTCTTCAATCCCTTCCTCTTTAAGAGCATGCACTAAACTTTCTTGCACCATTTCCAAGCCTTTTTTGACATCATCAGTCAAGCCCTCAACGGCAAGAGCACGTTCAAGGTTATCAAGTGATGGCAAAATTGCTTTTGCCAAATCTTGGCTACGATACTTTTGCAATTGTTGACGTTCTTCATTAGAACGGCGCTGAATGTTTTGCATTTCTGCATGGGCACGAAGGTATTTGTTTTCAAATTCTTCGGCACGCGCTTGGGCTTCTTCAAGTTCAGAAGGTTCGTTTACTTCCTCTACAACTTCTTCAGTTGTCTCCGTAGCTTCCTCTTCTTTCACTTCTTCTTTTTTAATATCTTCAGTCAAGGCATACACCTCTTTCTATACTTTTTAAATGTTATATCTTAGCTAACTTCATAATGGTTACTATTGAGGTAACGGTAATAATCCGTCAACTTCATAACCAAAACTCTACTAATAACATTGACCAAACTAACCATGCGACGATAATCCATTTCAACTGGGCCAATCACATGCATGAGCGCCATCCCACGATAAGGAATCAGGAATTTATGACTCATAACTGTGACATTTTCAAGCGCTTCTTCAGTTGATTCTGCAACCGAAATCTTGGTCACTTCATCATCGGAGATAGCTGATCGAAGCTCTAGTGCCACATGTTGTGGATTGTCCAAAAATTGATAGGTTTTTAAGTCGGCATAGGTCAGTGATGCAACCTTACCTTCGATGAAAATCAATTCCTTAAAAAGTTGTGAAAAGATATAATCAAACAAATCTAAAACATTATCTGTTATCTTGAAATACTTTTGCACAATCTGAGGAATCTCAGTTCTCAATCGGTAATGGATATCTAAGACAGTGTTTCCCAAAAAACGTTCTTGAACAAGCTTATGAAGAATTTCCAAATCACTAGACAAGAAATTTTTTGGAATAGCAAACTGAATTGTCACAGGCTTAGATTCATCTAGAGTAAGAACCGCTAAAGCGTCGTGATTGGATAGATGAACAATGTCAAATCCAGTCAGACGTTGTCGTGTCGGTTCCACATCTTGAATCACTGCTGTGCATCCTGTCATTTCTGCCAGCAGCTTTGCCGCTGCATCCAAGATATCTTCAAGTTTAAAAGCTTCAAAGTCAAAAGCTTTAACCACTTGATAAACATCTTGTTCATCAATCGTATCAAGATTCAAAGAATTAGCGACAAAATACTGGAAACCTGCTCGGCTTGGCATACGCCCACTAGAAGTATGAGCTTTTTCAAGATAGCCCATTTTTTCTAGCTTGGCCATGTCATTACGAATAGTCGCTGAACTCGAATCAATTGATTCTTGTAATGCTTTAGAACCAACCGGTTCATGTGTACGAGTGAACATCTCAACTATCAAATTCAAAATAGTGTTTTGCCTTTGCGTAATCACGATGTCACCTCATTTCTATTTATTAGCACTCTAACACATCGACTGCTAACTTATGATTCTATTATACACCTAAACTTGAACATGTCAACCCAAAAAACCAAAAAATTAGCACTCTTTTTATAAGAGTGCTAAAAATACATCTTAAGACCTAGAAAAGCAAAAAAAGAGCACCTCAGAGGCACTCTAATCTTATCAATCATATTTTGACAAATGATAGGTCTCAATAATAGATATGAGGTGTTTGGCATAATCTGGATCACTGCTAAAACCCGCAGCTTGTAGTTTTTCTGCCGCAACTTTATAACTAGTCGTTCCTGCCACCTCTTTATAGGTCGACTCGCCCCATGTTCCTTGGCGAAGTCCTTCTAAATAAGTCATCATAGAACTTGACCAATCCTTAAAAACTGCAAAATCCACCTTTTGGTATTGCCACTTCCCTTTACTGTAGATACTATCCTTTAAACGAATACGTTCTTGACCTGGCTGAGCAGGGAGACTGTAGATGTTGTGATATTTAACAGATAAAAGACTGCTACCATAATTTGACTCATATGCAGCTTGACTAAGGAGAATAGACGCAGGTACACCATAGTTTTTAGACATCTTTTGAGCTGTTGGAGCTAAGGTCTCAATAAATTCTTGCTGTGTGTAAGCAACCTTTACCGCACGCGCATTATCATCTGTAGAGGCATGAAGAATCAAAGGTAAGAGAATACCTAAAGCAAAAACAACAACTAAGGTAATGAAGGCTTTTAGTTTAAAACGTCGTCTCACTTAGCTTTCTCCTTTAATAATGCCAAATATTCCTCCAAAGTAAGATTATGTTCAGTCATATACTCTGCTGACTCTTTACCAACATAGCGGAAATGCCAATCCTCGTAGCCTACACCCGTTGACGATGCTTTACCATCTGGAAAACGAAGAACAAAGCCATATTTCGGCGCCAATTCTTTGACTTTAGCTACTGTATCTGGATCTGCTTCATTTAAGCTATCTACAGTACTCATATCAATCGCAAGACCTGTCTGGTGTTCACTCGCTCCTGGTGGTTGTGAATAGGTTTGAACCTTTTTCTCCGCCTGAGACTCCGTCAAACTTGGGTCAGCAGCCATTTCCTGCTGAACATAACTGTTATAAAGTTCTGTCTGATAAGCAACACTACGATAACCTGATATCAAGTGATAACTTGGATCAATTTCTTGAGCAGCTGCTAAAAACTCCTTAACGTTCTTAGCAATTCTTGCATCTACAGAAACACCATCGACATCAGCAATCTCAGGGTTAAGTTCTTTAGACTTATTATCTCGATTTACCAAAAGCAATTGCCAGTCTTTAGGCGATACATCAGGTAGTCCCTTTGTATCCTTGCTTTGAGTCGCATCGGTAGCTTGTTTACTACTTTTTGTTATTGACGATCCATTGGTTTGTTGGACTGTATGGCTGACACCAAATACTGAATAAAGTCCTGCTGCAACTAAAAGAACTGCAATTAAGACACTACTGATAACCAAAAACCAGTTGGTTTGCTTTTTCGCCTGACGGCGACTTGGATAGTTATTTTTTACCATTTTCTTTTTCTATTATCTCTCGCCCAACCTGACGATAAGTCATATCGCCAAGTGCTTCTAATGTAAATTTACCATTTTCATAAGCAACAACAGTAACCGAACCATTGTCCAATGAAGGATGCTCGACAGAAGGATCAATTAACCAAGCAAAGGTTGCAATGGTCATGCCGTGACTAACGACGATAGCATTACCGCCACCAGACCTCTCAAGATTTTCTGCAATAGCTGTGAACCCCTCTAAAATACGTTTTCTGAGCACTTCCCAAGGCTCTGCCCAACCAGCTGTATCCACATCAAGGATACCTTGTGCAAGCTCAGGATAAGTTACCTCATGCAAATCCTTACCTTGAAAAGCATCTGTTCTCGGTAGCACACCGTAGAAAAGTTCACCATCATAGCCACCATCTAAACTACCAAAACACCACTCACGAATACGTTTGTCACGTTTATAGGGAATAGTTTCTAAACCCGTCTCACGCAAAATGATATCCATAGTTTGAATCGTTCGACCTGAATCACTAGAATATGCAGCTTTAAAAGGAATACCTGCCGCTTTCAGACCTACCCCCAATTCACGAATACCTTCTTCACCGAATGGGGTCAAAGGGCTATCAGACCAACCTTGTGCACGACCAATGGTGTTAAACATCGTTTTGCCATGTCTCGCAATATATAACCTAACCTTACTCATAGCGCCCCTTCTTTCCGTCATTTTTGAATTCATTATAGCACAAATCCCCTCGACTATCTAGCCAGCGAGACCATCAGAAAATGCCTTACCAATTGGCAAAGCATTTATCATCCGTTTAGTTTTTAAAGCTGTGAACAGGAGCTGGGATTTGACCACCACGCGCAATGAAGTCAGCCGATGAAGCTTTGTTTACCTTCATTACCGGTGCATACCCAAGAAGACCTCCAAGTTCCAGCATGTCACCTTCCTTACCATAAGGAATAATACGAACAGCTGTTGTTTTCTGGTTAATAACACCGATAGCCGCTTCATCAGCAATCATGGCCGCGATTGTAGTATCTGGCGTATCAGCAGGAATAGCAATCATGTCTAGACCAACAGAACAGATGGCTGTCATAGCTTCCAATTTTTCAAGGTTGATATGACCAGATTTAACAGCCGCAATCATCCCCTCATCTTCAGAAACTGGAATAAAGGCACCTGACAAACCACCAACTTGATTACATGCCATGATACCACCTTTTTTAACTTGGTCATTAAGAAGGGCTAGAGCTGCAGTAGTACCATGTGTACCAACAACTTCAAGACCCATCGCTTCAAGGACACGGGCTACTGAATCACCAACTGCTGGTGTTGGTGCAAGAGACAAATCTACAATACCGAACTCGACACCAAGACGTTCACTGGCCATTTGACCAACCAACTGACCAACACGTGTGATTTTGAAGGCAGTCTTCTTAACTGTTTCAGCTAAAACATCGAAACTTTCGCCTGGAACTTTCTCAACTGCACGTTGCACAACACCAGGACCTGAAACCCCAACATTGATTACAACATCAGCCTCACCAACACCGTGGAAGGCACCTGCCATAAATGGATTATCTTCAACCGCATTGGCAAAGACAACCAATTTACCTGGACCCATTGGATCTGCCTGAGAAGCCTCTTTGATGATACGTCCCATGTCACGTACTGCTGTCATGTTAATACCGGTCTTTGTTGAACCAATGTTGACAGACGAACAGACAAAATCAGTATCAGCAAGCGCACGTGGAATAGAATTGATAAGAATCTCATCACCTTTTTGGTACCCCTTTTGAACGAGCGCAGAGAAACCACCAATAAAGTTAACGCCGATTTCCTTAGCTGCTCGGTCAAGCGCCTTCGCAAAAGGTACATAGTCTGTAGCATCTGTTGCCGCACCGATGATTGAAATCGGAGTAACAGATACACGTTTATTAACAATCGGAATACCAAGTTCAGCCGCAATCTCGTCGCCAACAGTTACCAAATCCTTAGCCTTAGATACAATCTTGTTATATACTTTTTCCGCTGCCTTATCGATATCTGAATCGATACAGTCTAGGAGTGAGATTCCCATGGTAATGGTACGAACATCAAAATTCTGTTCCTCAATCATGGCAATGGTTTCTGTGACCTGTTTAATATCCATTTTAAGCTACTCCTATCTTACAAGTTGTGCATCGCATCAAAAATCGCTGAACTTTGGATGTTGATTTTAACGTTCAATGACTCACCAAAGGCTTCCAATTCAGCACGTAGGTGTGTAAAATCTTGTTTGCCTTCCGATGATACAACCGCCATCATGGTAAAGAATTCATCAAGGACTGTTTGAGAAATATCATCAATATTCAAGCCAAGTTCTGCCACCTTAGTCGCAACACCCGCAACAATACCTGCTTTGTCCTTACCTACAACTGTAATAATTGCTTTCATGAGAAGCCTCCATCATTTTATTTTGTATAATTTTAGCATATTTTGATTAAAAATGCTATTTTTTATGAAAATTGCCTCTTTTTTCTTGAAAAAGACGAATGTTTCAGCAACATTTAATCATTATCGTTTATGAAAAATCCTCTCTTTGACCTAACTACTTGTGGATAAACTTGTTCACAACCTAAATAATTTCCTTCTTTTAAAACCTTGAAAAATCAATATTCAACACAGTTGACAGACTTATCCACACCTGTGGATAAGTCTGTGGATAACTTGTCGATAAACAAAAAATACCGCCAAATTTAGGCGATATCTTAGCTTTATTTCCATTTTAAATTAACATGGGCATTCATTTCTTTATAGGCAGTATCGATACGTTCTTTGGTCTCTTCATCTAGTTTATTTCTATATTTACCACCTTTAATGAAATCCTCTAAAATATAAGTTTGGTAAGTATACAAAGGATACCCCTCTGGCGAAGTTGTTCCTTTAGGCGTACGGTTAACCCAAGTCGGATGTGCTTGAGCCGTCTTAATCGTGGTTTGACCATTCTTTTTCTCAAGGGTCACATCCATTAAGACACCTCTCTCTGTCCACTCTGCACTATCCACACCATCCATAGTCTCTATGCGCTGGTTAGAGATAAAATTCCCCATTGAGTAAATAATAAGTTTTTGCTGCCCATCCTTTTTAACCACCTCTGAAGGCTCAACCACATGAGGATGACCTCCAAAGATAATATCGGCACCCCAATCAATCATCTTATGATAGAGTTTAACCTGTTCATCTGTCGGTTCCAAACGATACTCAACACCCATCTGAGGCATGATAACCGTGATATCTGCTTCTTTTTCTGCACGCTGAATCTCAGCTTTCATACGTTTTTCATCCAAATTCGATAAGTGGTCTGCAACCTCTTTATCCGTCAAGTTCGACTCTAGGCCATTGTAACCATAAGCATAGGAAAGTATTGCAACCTTGATACCATTAACATTCTTGATGAGGAGTGGCGCCTTGTCACGAACTGGCTTTTCATAAACACCAACAGGATCAATGCCCACCTCTTTAAAAGCATCAGCCGTTGTAAAAGCCCCCTCTAAACCAGAATCCAAGATATGATTATGAGCCAAATCCATAACATCATAGCCAGCATCCTTAATAGCTGCGGTCACTGATTGAGGAGCATTAAACAGAGGATAACCTGACAAGGGATAGTCAGGATTGATAGTTCCCTCAAAATCACCCAAAACCAAATCAGCCTGCTTTAACCACGGCTTCACATAAGTAAAATTCTCCGTGAAATCATAGCTACCATCTGCCTGCAGGGCACTCATATAGAGACCGTCATGATAGAGCAAGTCCCCATTAGCCATGATACGTGCTGTCTGTATCTGGTTCGAGGCATTCTTTTGCTGTTCGTTCTTACTATGAACAATTAAAATCTCAAGAAAAAGCAAACCTAAGACAAGAGCAATTAACCCCATCAAAATCTTATTAGTCATCGCATTGTCACGCTTTTTAGCCTGGCTCTGTTTCATAATACTCTCCTTTTTCATACTTCTAGTGTACCAAAAAAACTTATCCATTGATGATAAAAAAGATTAATAAACGGTTACATCTCAATTCCACGACGATTGAAAAGATCAGTTTTCTTAGACAAGATAAAAAACTCTACTTCAGTATGAAGTAGAGTTTTGTTAATGATTAGCGTGTTGGTGTGTATTCCAAATCTTTACCGTGTTTAGCTACAAAATCAGACATTTCAGAGTCTGGAATTTGACGTAAGTAGAGATTGGCACGAATTGTTTCATCTTCCTCACGACAAGTCGAAAGAACGAGGTATTTATCTGAAGCACTAACCTTCAAATCCTTGTTTTTAACACTTGCTTGATCATAGATAATATCCAACTGTTGTTTAAAGTCTTTATCGCTTTCAAATGATGTACGATAGAAAGCTGTATCTTCAGGCACAATTACCATAGCAAGTGCTTCGTAATAGTACTTACGTTGAGGTGTCTCAATAACAACATATTTGTGTTTGTCAAAGAATGACTGATCACTATAGTAGTTAACGTCGTTGAACATACGACTATCAGCAACCTTACTTCCTCGAGCATGACCGAAGAGCCAAGTCAAACGATCGCTGAAATCTTTCTTATTGTCTGTATCCATGAAGACAGTTCCCAAATATGGAACGTTTCCTCCATCGAATGTTTTATCTAAATAGGTTGAATTGTCCGTTGTTTGAACAACCGGCTCATCCAATTTAGTCCCTGGTGCATAGACATAAGCGATAGTATCAGGGTTTGTTGCCTCAAGACCATCAAATTTATTTTTGAGGTAAGCTTTCTCCTCATCTGAAACTTTATAAGTGTTTGCTTTTTTAGTCGTTAAAACACTCTTAACACCATTAGAGGATGATGCTGTTGGAGACATAAACTGGAAGCCAAGGAAGATAGCCAAAGCAGCAATTACTACGGCAGAAATTCCAGCAATCAGTTTATTGCGAGATCCATTAGATTTACGATTGTGATTACTCATGAAATGTCAAATCCTTTTCTTTATCCATAGAAAAATATCACCGAAGCTTGAGCTCCAGTGATATTCTTTTTTAACAATAACAGTTAATTATTTAACTGCTGCTGTGTTTGGAAGAGCTTTAGCGTCAGCTTTAGCTGCTGCTGGAGCTTTTTGTTCTGCAGCTTTAACAGCTTTAGCTTCTTCTTTAGCGTCTTTGTTAGCGTTAGCTTTATCAGTAACTACAAATTCATCTTTGATGATGTTTCCGTTAGCATCACGTTTTGGTTCGATGTGTTCACCAGCATCTTCAAATTTTTGTTTAGTTGAATCTGCGTCAACGTTGTTAAGACCATCTTTAGCAGCTTGAGTAAGACCACCTTCGTTGTTTGTGAAGAAGTCACCACCAGTTGCTTCAGTTTTGTTATCAAGGTTTCCAGTGTGAACGTTACCGTCGTTAGCGAAAACTGCTGCTGATGAAGCGAATACTGCAAGAACTGCAGCTGATGTAAGCAATACTTTTTTCATAATTGTTTCTCCTCTAATGGATTATTATATATTTAGTATCAGGACCTCCCTGACATTTATAGATTATAACACTATTTAGAGATATGTCAACAATTTTTAAAAACTTTTTTAAATTTTTAATATATCCTACAATTCCTACAAACAAAGGGTTTTTGAAGTCTGTTACCAAATAGTAATAATTAATCATTTTTAATTTTAATGTTATTTTAGGTAATTTATTACGTCCTCTGCTAAGTTTAAATACAAATTTAAATCATATATAAAAGCATAATTTGTAAAATATACATTCATTATTATGTGAAGTTTTTTGGCCAAAAATCAAGAGATATTTAATAGACATATAAAACCCTTTACTGATAATATGTTTGAAGTATATAACAATACCATCTTTCAAATGAATGTACTCATTCACTTTGAGCGCTTTTGTATGATAACTACATAATATGCAAGACCTCAAAATTGAATAGATTAGAGAAACATTAGCATTTTTGAAAGTATTTCGGCCTAAAAAGTTCTATTATTGGGTTAAAATGCTTGAAAAATAAACTATTATCTTATTTTTAAAAGCGTTTCAACTAAGGTGAAGTCAAGAAAATTCCTTTGAAAACACTCCCTCTTACCAAGACCTCTTCTCAGAATAACAAGTCTCCAAAAAACTAATACACAAATCAATTGGATTATTTTACTTCTCTTATTTCAGACGAAATAGTTCTTCCACTTGTTTATTAAAGACTTGTGCTATTTTTAAAGCCATTTCCAACGAAGGGTTGTAGCGGTTATTTTCTAAGTGAACAATCGTTTCTCTCCGTATTCCTACTTGATCTGCTAAATCTTGTTGAGTCATACCATAAGCTTCCCTTACTTCTTTCAAGTTAGTCTTTATTTTACTTTCTTTCGCCATATTTCATCCCCTTTTTTCAATGATAAAGTAAGTAATGGCAAATAATAAGAGTAAAAAAGCCACCAAAATATAAAGAAATCCAGCATTCAAAACGAAAACTTTACAGACGGCTATCAAGGTTGCAATTCCCAATAATATAAAGATTGCTATTGTAAACAAAATGGAAGAGGACTTTGCAATATTTCTATAAAATCGTTCATCAGGTTCTTCATTAATTCTCTTGAATAAGAAGTAAAACATTAATAACAATTGAACACTTAATCCAATTCCTAACATTATATTCTTAATCAAAGAACCAGGAGTTAGAAGCCAAACTCCAATTGTATAGATCGATGACGAGAGAAGTACAAGCACTGTATATAATTTTGCAGTAATCCCAAACATATTTTTCTCTTTCTTTTGATAGGTTGATTTTGAGAGGACCGATTGCATCGTACAAGCCAAATACGTAGGAAGCCAAGACATCGTCATAATAGCACCTTTTGCTAGAATCGGTAGGTGATTCCCCAGCAATAAAACTAAACATACAACAATAAGCACGCTAGCGATATAAAGGATTATCTTTAAGTTCTTCGACATTTTCATTTTCGTCACCTTCTTTCACCATGTTATAAATACATCACACCTTATCTGTTATAAATATATCACATTGTTATAAGAATTTCAAGATGAAGACAAAACTCTAGTAAAATTTTGAACAATTTTTCAGAAATCTATACAAAAAAGCACCCATGAGGTAAACTCTTGATTGCTTTGAAACGTTGATATAATCGTATCGATTAACGTTTTGAGTGCAGTGGTTACCATCCAATCAAATGTCGCTTCGCTTGTTTTCTTGGGGCAACTATGCATAGCATATCTCTATGCGACTAAAGTCGCTAGAGCTATCCTAATTGTGCACCGCCAATTCTCATACAAAAAACACCTTGCAAGTTGCAAAGTATTTTCGTTTGTATTGTGCTTCCCAGCAACGAATTAACGTTTTGAGAATTGTGATGCTTTACGAGCTTTCTTAAGACCTGGTTTGACAAGCCCAACAATCAATACTATATAAATAGTAGTGTTTATATAGTTATTTCAACTGATTGATAGTGTTATTTTTTATCTAGTTTTAAATAAATCTATCTGAATAGGGTATATTCAAAACTGCTATTTACCATTATCCTCTTTCAATCCACTTGCTTTTGAGTCGTCTTTCTTTCTAGGATCATTCTTCAATAAACGTGATTCTGAAATAAATCTTAAAAACTTATCCAAAGGTACATAAGAATAATCTGCCCATACTGTTAGAAATGATTTCCATGCAAAGAACTCGATTGCAAACTTAAACGCAAGCATACGTTTTTCTTCTTCTGATAATTTATCAATTTCGTCATCGTCATATAGATAGGCAATATCCTCTAAGATATCATCCGAACATCTACTAATTTCTCCTGCAAAATCAAAGTCTGAAGCAAAAGAAGCCCTTTTTCTCAAGGCAGAGAGCAAGCTCTTAATAAAATAAATACTATGTTCTTTTTTCAACTCATCTAATTCTAAAAAGTCCTGCTCAAACAAAGGAATAATTTCATCACTAAAAATCTTATCAGAATTAACTCGAAATTCTTTCTGCTTTTTTATATATTCAGCCCAAAGGTTATGAAATTCATCAGAGGATGCTAAAGAGTCGTCAAAAATAGAAATCGCTCTAAAAATTTCACTCTCTTTACCATAATCTATTTCCTTAGCTATATATAACATCTCTAACTCATTTAACACATTTTCCCACTTAGGATTACTGCAAAAATCTGGCAATTCCGATAGAACATCAGATAAGTACTTTCTGAAATCACCATACAAAAATTCTTCTTCAGTTAAAGAGGCATAACTACTATTATCCAAACTAATGATTTTCTTCAACACAGCTGATTTAGGGATTACTCTTCCCTTCTCATAATTATTGACCGCACCTCTTGTGACACCAATCTTATCCGCAAATTCTGCCATAGACATATTTAAAGATTTACGAATACTTTCAATTCTGTGACCGACTGCCACCTTATTAATTTTATAAACCATCACTCACCAGTGTATTATTTTGTTGACTATTAAAAATAATACTGCTATACTTTATTTAGATTTGATTTAATAGCATACTTGAAGCAGTTTTAATCACTTTTATTTTTTTACTTCAATTGTATTATTTTATTTGTTAGATAAAAAAATACAACCGAATATAATCGTTAAAGCTCCAAGTGTAACATTAATATTCGAATCAATTATATCATAAAGGAGGTTGCGATATGCAACAGACACGACAATTTTTAGACGAAGCCAGAAAACTACTTGGCGAAAAGTTTATAGTTATTTCATGTGAAGATAGTATTAAATACAAGACTTCAGAAAAAGATGGTATAAAAATTATGGTTTCTCTACAAGATGATAATTCAGTTGTTTTCCTCGACTTAATTCAAGTAAAAATAAGAAATACTGCTCCATCAATACCAAGTAACGAGATGGCCAATATTAAAGGAAAACAGGTGAAATTTAAAAATTTAAAAATGGGAATATTCAACTCACAATTCACTTTTTCGGCAGAAGATGTTTATATTATAAAAAAAGAAGGAGATACTAAATGATTAATAAAATTAGACTTACGTCAATTGGCTACGACGGAAAAGGTTTAGCTTCTCTTTTCGCTCTGGGATTAATTTCAATCTACTGGGTAATCCATAATTTACTACCAAGATACATAGGTTTTAACTTTCCTTGGTACTTTTCCACGCTTATAATAATAAGCAGTATTATACTAATACTTATAGATATTTTCGTAATGGATTTAGTTCTAATTACAGAGAAGCAAAAAATAGCTCACACTCTAAATGAGCTACTTTTACAAAATACTTACTATAAATTAGACCCCACCGATGAAGAACAGAAAAAAGTTTTAGTCTCTGCCTACTTCACTTTTACTATTCATGAAAATTCTGTAGAAATATCTTTTTATCCAGATGGACTACCCATCTCAAATAATATGGACGATTTAGCTAGAATCTTAGAAACAAAACTTAACCTACCTTGTGAAGAGATTGATAATAGTTCACCATCCCATACAACATATGTCATGAGAAAAAACAATGAAGAAAATAGAATTAATGTCTCAGAAAAATGGTGAGCCATTCATCCAACTCGATAAGGAGAAAAGATGGTACTGGCACTTAGACCCAATGGCTCAAGTATCTGGCCCACGTAGTAGCGGTAAAACATTTTTCCTTTACTATCTCATGTTATCGGTTGCCGAGATAGGAGCTGATATATACATTCTAGATCCAAAGCGTAGTGACCTTTCCTCCCTACAATTTTGTTATCCAGAAAAAGATAGAGAGTCTCATATTGCAACCACGCCTACAAAAATATGTAAGGTTTTACGTGAATTAAATACGCTAATGAATGAACGCTACGAAAAATACTTTCAAGTAGAATCTAGTAAAATTGGAGCAGATGCTCATGAACTTAAGCTACGCCCTATTTTTATCTTCTTTGATGAAGTCTTAGCTCTCATAGAGGAAGATAAAAAGTTAGGAAAGGAGGCTGAACAGTACTTAAAGACAATTATTCTAAAAGGTAGACAGAGTGGTATTTATGTAGTTATTAGTTCGCAAAGACTTTCCGCTGATACTCTAAATACTGTTATTCGTGAAAACTGTGGGCTACGTGTTATCTTTGGTAAGGTACAAGAGGAATCCTATAAAATGGCTTTAGGGGAGTCATTTAAAAAACTACCTAGAGCTGAAAAAGGGGTAGGAAAAGGATATATCTATCTTGATGGTCAAGGGTGGCAAACTCCAAAAGCCTTTATAGCTCCATACATGGACACATCTAAAATGAATATTAGGGCGATTTTTAAAGACTTATTGAACAACTCTAATACACTTTATTTAGAATAACTAAAGCCATTCGCTACACCCCCAAGATAAGTCCTTGATAAGTAGAGAAAAAAATTCGGCCTTTAGGTCGAATAACAGAGTGGTTTTAGGCGGAGCCGTTTCTCGACCTAGCAAGGGCTCACAATGGAGCGTTAGCGACATTGCCTTTATTTATTATATAGGCAAACGTTACGAGAAAATGGACAATGAAGTACAATAAAAGAATTGTCCAAACATCATCTTATTTGGAGATATGGGAATATGATAAGCCTATCAAATTTGGTTTTACGAAAAAAGCCAAGCCTTTACATAAAAAGAATGAATCCGATGAACTTTCCAGATACAAACGTTTAGCAAAGACAAGGCAAAATGCAAAGCATGAACTCATGAGACTAATAGATACAAATTATTGTGATAAGATGACCAAATTTTTAACAATCACAACAAAAGATAACATTCAAGATCGTCAAGAGTTCAATATACTTTTTGATAAATTCATGAAACGTCTTAATTATAACGTATTTAAATCTAAAAAGAAACTTTTAAAATATGTGGCAGTGTTAGAAAAACAAAAGCGAGGGGCATACCATGCACATATATTACTATTCAATCTTCCCTACATTCCTTATGAAAAGCTTCAAAAAATTTGGAAGCTTGGCAGTGTTTGGATAAACAAAGTTGATATTGATTCCAAGGACAACCGAGGAAGATATATCACTAAATATATGGAAAAAGGAATAGCTCAAGAATTGCTTGAAAACAAAGGAAAAAAATCTTACTATTCCTCAAATAACCTTGACCGACCTACTCAACTTCGGATATTAGATGATGACAGTATAGATGATTTAGTAGCTGATAAATTTATCGCTTATCAAAGTGAATACATCTCTAAAGTGAATGTAGACGGACAATGGGTAGAAAACAAGGTCAAATATCGGAAAATCAAAATTTGAAAGGAATTACCATGCAAGTCATACTACCAGAGGAACAAGTTCAAGAAATTCAACTTCTTGTTTCAGACGTTATCAAAAAGGAAATCCAACATTTTAAAGAGGATATAGGGCTAGAGACACCCTACCTTAACAAAGCACAAACATGTCAATATCTTGGAATTTCAAATAATACCTTAGATCTATGGGTCAAACAAGGCCTACCAGTAATAAAAATCGGTAAAACTGTACGCTTTGATAAATCTGCAATCAATTCTTGGTTAGCAAGACACTAGAAAAAAATACCATAGTTTCAGTAAAATGAATACTATGGTATTTTTTAACTCAATTAATAGGAGAACATTATGACAGTAACTAAAACAAGCAATAACACCTATCAACTAAAAGTCTATGTTCCAGTAGATATCCGTCATAAAATGGGTATCAAAGGCAATCATATAGTAAAGAGGTATAAATCCAGACGAGAAGCCAAACAAGCAGAATTAGATGTATTAAATCAAATTCATCAGCTTGAAAATGGTGAACTTAACGAACTACCTAAAGATGGAAATATCCTCTTTTCTGACTTCTTTAAAGAGGTCTGGTGGGAATCCTATAAGGCTGGACAAACTACCACAACAAATAAACCACCCACACTCCCAACTATACATAATACTGAGTTAGTATTTCGAAAACATATTTTACCAATGTTAGGGAATTATTCGATAGATTTTCTAAACCAGAATAAACAAGTGGTTTTAAATCTCATGACTGCCAAAGCAGAAGAATATGCTAACTTTAAAGTTATTCGTAGCTACGTAAATTCTATATTCGACTGGGCTGAAGAACTAGAATACATTGAAAACAATCGAATTTCTAAAACAATTAAACGTATCAAAGCTACAAAGAAGATAAAGCTACAAGAGTCAAAACGAGATGAAGACCTTTATCTATCAAATGAAGAATTACAAGAATGGTTTAACGCTTTTAAAAATGACCTTGATGATAACAAACTTACTTTTAAAGATTATGTCTTATTCTTTACCACATTTATTTTAAGCGACAGAAAATCAGAAACCTATGCATTACAGTGGAAACATATTGATCTCATAAATAATGAAATTAATTTAAGCCAAGCTCTTGATAAGTACAAAAATATCAAATCAACCAAGGGAAATAAAAAGACTATTTTTAACATACCTCCTCTATTAACTTCCTTATTAGCAGAATGGAAAGCAATCCAAAAAGAAGACTTATTACAATTCAATATCAACCAAACAGAGGAGCAACTTGTATTTACCTACATTGATACCAAAGGTAATCTTAATAGTCCTTTACACGCTGACTATCTAAATAATAAAATGAAATCCGTAAAACGTAGACACCCAACGTTAGCCCATGCTACACCACATAAGCTAAGACACACTGGTGCTACTTTAGCTAAACAAGCTGGAATGTCTCTTGAAGCTATCTCAGAGGCTCTAACTCATAGCGATACTGCAACAACAAAAACATACGTCAATACTTCCAATGTCGTACCAGTGGCTGCTGGTCAACTTGTATTACAGAAAATTAAAGGAATCTAGTTTTTATAAGCCCATCAATACAGATAGTTACTGCAGAAATTAATATACTAATTAAACCTATCGCAAAAGGAAAACTTAGTTGGGCTATAATTAAATGGTTTGTGAAGTAATCTTTAAAAATTACAATAATAAAAATACTGACAACGATTGAAATCACATTGATTATATTAAATCCACCTATATCTTGTGTCATGCGATAAGACGCTACTAAAGGAATCCAACTAAAGAAAAATAAAAAGAATTGTATTACAAATTTACATAACTCTTGATTATTTTCCTTTCCATAAATACCTAATAATACAAATGATATTAACAATATTACAAATTTGGTACAGAAATCCTTCAACATCATATCTATATATCCCTTGAAAATATTGTCATTAGTAGGTAAAATTCTTGCAAAATAACGATTAAATAAAAATAAACTAACACCTAAGAATGTTAGAAGAAAGAGAAGAACTTCCTCTTTGGGTGTCAGTACACCTCTCGTTATATTTTGGGGTAGGATTGTATTATTAACGAATAAACAAAAATAAAGAAATAAAAAAATCTTCCGATAATGTAATCCCACTTCTCTCTTATTTCAACACCCCGTTCTCTTAGCCAATTCATAATTTTCTCCTTTTTTGAACTTTCTATTATTGTAACAGATAAATTCTTTATTAGGGCAAAAATAGGGTAAATTTTAGGGCAAATTCCTCAAAAAAACATACAAAAAAGCACCCATAGGGCAAACCTGTGAGTGCTTTGAAACGTTGATATAATCGTATTGATTAACGTTTTGAGAATTGTGAAGCTTTACGAGCTTTCTTAAGACCTGGTTTCTTACGTTCAACCATACGTGCATCACGAGTAAGAAGTCCAGCGCGTTTCAATGAATCGCGGAAGTCTGGGTCTACTTGAAGAAGTGCACGAGCGATACCGTGACGGATCGCACCTGATTGACCAGCGTATCCACCACCTACAACGTTAACGTGTACGTCGTATGAACCTTCAGTTGAAGTAACTGCGAAAGGTTGGTTGATAACGAGACGAAGGTCTGCGTGTGGGATGTATTCTTCTACATCTTTTTTGTTAACTGTGATTTTACCAGTACCTGGAACCAAACGTACGCGTGCAACGGCGTTTTTACGGCGTCCTGTACCTGCATATTGTGCTTGTGCCATTATATTAGTGCTCCTTTCCTCTTAGAATTAGATAAGTCCTGAGATATCAAGTACTTCTGGTTGTTGTGCAGCGTGAGTGTGCTCACCGCCAACGAAGACTTTCAATTTCATACCTTGTGCGCGTCCAAGAGTGTTGTGTGGAAGCATACCTTTAACTGATTTTTCAATCAAACGAACAGCATTTTTAGAACGAAGTTCACCTGCTGAGATTTGTTTCAATCCACCTGGGTACATTGAGTGAGTGTAGTAGATCTTATCAGTTGCTTTTTTACCAGTCAATTTAACTTTTTCAGCATTGATAACGATTACGAAGTCACCTGTATCAGTGTGTGGTGTGAAAGTTGGTTTGTTTTTTCCGCGAAGTACGCTAGCAACTACTGCAGAAAGACGTCCAAGTGGCACATCAGTTGCGTCAACGACATACCATTTACGTTCAACTTGGCCTGGTTTAGCCATAAATGTTGTTTTGTTCATGATTTCTCCTATATATAGTTCGATTTTTGTTTACGAGTGATGGGTGTTCCTTCCCATCGAAAAGTATTTGGAAGGTTCCGGGGCCTTTCAAATGGGGTAAACAATACCGTTTAACATAATATCAAAAAAACACGTCCAAGGCAAGTCATTTGGAGGTGTTTTTCTTTTATTTTTTGTATTTTTTTAGTCTCTAATTTTATAAGGTGTAAGACTAGAAATCATACCTAATTAACCTCTAAGGGGGTACAAATTAATCCTCAGATTCCCAAAAAAGCTGATCTAAAGTTTTGTCTAATGTTTTACAGATAGCAATGCACAAATTTATGGTCGGATTGTAGTCTCCCTTTTCAATAGCTGAGATGGTCTGACGAGAGACCCCTATGGCATCTGCTAAACCTTGTTGAGTGAGGTCTTTTGCCACACGTGCTGACTTTAATTTTAAATTTTTCATTCAAAAATCCTATTCTTCGTCTTCTAGTTCTTCCAAACGGTTCTTCTTGATTCTTTTGATGATAGCCCATCCTTCATAGCATACAATCAAACTCGATGTCAAAGCTGTTACACTGCCCATAAGATTCTTACCCAATCTAAACGACTGTACTAAAATTAGTAGATAAATTAACGATACAAAAGCTCCACCAAGTAACATTACCCAGGAAAATATTAATATTTTCTTCTCAATTTTTTTGTCCAGTAAGAATGGGTGCCCGTTACGTGATACGCTATGCACCACGGCCACGCACATAGAACCAAAGAAAGTAATGTATAATAAGGACTGAGCTAATTCTAGGGAGTGTGTCTTAGCAGTAACCAGAATCGTTACAAATATACCAAGCATGGCTACCCAATAAGCTATAGCAGCTGATTCTGCACTGATTAATCGAGCACGTTCATCCATCGTGCTAACTACTTTTTTCTTTGACTTCTTCATTTTGTTTCCTCCATTTTCTAGATTCATTATATCATTATTTTACACAATGTCAAATATATCATTCATTTTGTATAAGTTATATTTTTATTTGCTATTAACATATCATTTAAGAAAACAAAAAATCAGATAGGAAAGCCTATCTGACACTTTTTCTATCTAGCTTCTTTACCAATCGTGAAGACGGCCAAGGTATCTGGTCCGACGTGGGTAGAGATGACTGGACCAAGTGGCATAATAATAACTTGCTCAATGCCATCAACTGCTAACAAATCTTCTTTGAGCTTTTCTGCCGCTTCGATGTCGTTAGCATAAGCAACAATTGCTGTGCTATGACCAATATCTTGAGTAGCATGCAGAAACATTTCCTTAATAGCTTTTTTACGTCCTCGAATCTTGGCCAAAGGAACCAACTTGCCTGAGGCATCTAACCAAAGGAGAGGCTTGATATTAATCAAACTACCAATAATGGCTGAACTCTTAGAAAGACGCCCCCCACGCATCAAATGGTAGAGATCATCAACCAAGAAGTAAGTGCGTAATCGTGGCAAAATAGCCTTAATCATGTCTTTTGTTTCAGATAAACTCTTACCCTTGTCACGGGCCTCTGCCGCCAAGATAGAGAGATAACCTTCCCCACCTGCTGCCGCTAGAGTATCTACAATCTCAATGACAGCTTCTGGGTATTCATCCAAAATCATGTCACGCGCCATAACAGCACTTTGATAAGTACCTGAAAGCACTGATGAAAAGGCAATATAAAGAAGGGCATCACCATTTTTGGCGTGACGACGAAAAACCTCTTCAAATTGACCAACATTCACTTGGCTAGTAGTCGGCTGACTGCCTTCCTGCATACGTTCCAAGAGACGGTCACTGGTTAAACGGTTAGGTCCTACGGTCTCATAGGTAGTATCATCCAGAGTAATGGTCAAACCAACGAGTTCTACCTCATTTTCCTGAGCCCATTTTTCATCTAAATCTGCTGTTGAATCTGTCAAAATTTTGAATGTCATATGTCCCTCTATTCTATTTCATTTAAAAGATCCTGTAATTGACCTAATTGTGTATCATCCCATGGACCTAACTTGGGTGTTTTTAAGTCAATATGTGCCGACATCTTGTCTAAGTCCGATTTAACGGTATTGACACGCTCTTCCAACTCACGTGCTGAAACACGTAAAGCCCCCTGAGAAAATATAGCCCACTGTTCATTTAGGTCACTGGTTGCTACCTCAACTAGATGTTGAACGGTATTCATCTCAGCTGCTGCTCGCTCAATGTAGCTATCTGCTGTCTCGTCTTCCTCAGTAAAAATAACACTGATACGATATTGGTCGTAGCGCTGGCGGGTTCCTGGAACGAACTGGGCATCAAATACACAGATGACATCAATATGTTCAAAGTTGGCATAATGATTAAGCTTACGAAGCAGTGTTTCACGAGCTTCATCAAGCTGATTAGTCTTAAAGAGTTGACGGGTTTCTTGCCAAAAGGCAATCATGTTATAACCATCAACCAAAAGTATTCTTTTTTTCATCGTTACAATCGGTTTCGATAAACTTCATACATGAGTACTGCAGCTGCCACGCTAGCATTAAGGCTCTGTACATGGCCACTCATAGGGATAGTAATCATTTCATCTACTTGTTTTTTGATGTTAGCAGAGATGCCTTTTCCTTCATTACCGATAATCAGAGCAAGTCTCCCAGCGGTGTTCCATTTATGAGATGGTGTACCATCCATGTCTGTTCCAAATATCCAGAAGCCTGCTTCTTTAAGCTTATCAAGAGTTTGACTAAGATTAGTCACTCGGGCAATCGGAATATGCTCCACTGCTCCTGTTGAGGTTTTGGCAACGACAGGTGTTACCCCCACAGCACGGTGCTTAGGAATAATAATACCTGTTACCTGAGTAGCATCGGCCGTACGCAAGATGGAGCCAAAGTTATGAGGATCGTTGAGTCCATCTAAAATAAGAATGAGAGGATTTTCCTCTTGCTCAGCCTTGTCCATAATATCTGAGAGCTCAGAATAAGCAAACTCCGACACACGAAGAACAAAACCTTGATGGACAGCTCCACCTGTCATATCAGACAAGGTTTTCTTAGGTGTCCAAGAAATAGAGACCTTCTTTTCAGCTGCCAAAGCCTTGATAGCATCAACATTCTTCCCTCGAAGATCATCTTGAATATAGAGTTTATTACCAGTATTAGCCTCGAGACTTTCTGTTACAGCGTGCACGCCATAAACAATGTCTAGACTTGATTCTTTAGTTGTTTTCATAAGCCCATTCTATCATAAAAAAGGCCCTCTTACGAGGGCAAAGCATATTAAATAAACGTAATTGCTGCTAGGTAAAGCACGAGAAGAACAAGAACAACAGTTGCAGCAGCCAAAGCTTGCTTACCAATTGTATCTGGATCTGAGA
>OGPP01000906.1_pt1 | contig 26051 bp, 33 predicted proteins | sample 1553021 | NCBI WGS metagenome assembly OGPP01 (sample SAMEA2580217, study PRJEB22360) | human gut metagenome | biome: human gut; feature: human-associated habitat; material: faeces | place: Denmark | collected 2008/2010
GAGTAATAGAAAAACCATGAAAATCTTATTTTCATGGTTTTTAATTCAATTATTTAACCTCAGTAAATATTAAGTAATATCCTTTTCATATACCTATAAACCTTGATATCATCATGTTCTGTACAATATATTATTTTGGGGGATTGAAAAGGTAGAGAAAAAGGTAGAGTATTACAAAAATATTGCTAAAAATAACCTTGAAAAAGAAAGGAGGATGGTCCTACTTTCTCGATAATAGCTTACCATTCTCCATACAGTTGATAAAGCGCTAAAAAATATAAACTCTATTTATTCGTAGGTTACCATGATAGAATCATTTTCGTCAAGCATTTTTTTTACGTTAACAACAGGTAGGATGAAATTTGGAAATTCATTACCTCGAGTAATCATATCAGATACCATAGGTCTAATATAAGACCAAAGAATTGCTAAACCATTCTCTTTAAGAAATGTTTCAAAATCAATATCAAACTCTTTTTCATCGTGTATAAATGAAAATTGACCAACTATATCTATAATAATTTCAAAAGCAGAATCTTCTAAGTTTATATTTCCTTGCCTTGTTGATAAGTTAACATAAGCAAGATTTTCAGATTTCTTTATTAAAATTTGTGCAGATAATTCGGGTTCCAGATTGATAGTACTATTTGTCTGGTCAAAATTTGGATTTCTTCGATATGATATCTCATTTAAAAAGTAATCTTTAAATTGTAGAGAGGACATTTAGGCCGCCACCTCACTGTTTTCTTTTGTTATGATAGAATTTTCAGAATTTATTGAAAAATATGAAAAGCCAGTCTTTTTATTTTTTATGACATGTTTAGGCATAGTATTTACGTTATTTATTGAATTTAAATTATAAAAATCATTTTGTTCATCAATTCGAGAAGTAAAGCGTATCTCATCTCTATATTTTTGAGGCTTGCTTGACAAATTCAAAGAATAATCGAATTCTTTGTTTGCTGAATAAATTCGATTATTCTTAATATTTTTAACTAACTCTTGAAACATCGGAGAATCCATCAAAGAAAAATCTTCAGTTCCCAAAAAGTCTGATAATAAACTCATAAACCCCTCCTATTTATAAAATGTTTGTAATACAGTTTAAATCACGGATACAAATTTCTTCCCCATTTTTGCCATCAAACACCGGTAAAAATGAAATATCTGTATATGTTTTGGACTGTACAGCTTTAAAATCTTTCCCATACTGAGACGCTAAATCAAGTAGAAGTTCAATAACTAATCCTTGATTTTGATTAACTAGAGTAGCCCTATTCTTAGCTCCACTTTCTGAAATACCAGCAACTTCATTCTCAATTTCATCCCACGCTTTTTGTCGAAATTCCTCTAGTAGAATTTGGTTTTTTGGTTCATCCAAGATAAAAATATTGTCTTCAGATTCTATGGTAATTTCAGCATTAATTAATTTAGATGTAATTCCGGGTTTTCTTAGTTCAGATGACTTATACTTTGCTACATAAGCAGAAGCAATAGTTTTGCCGGTATCGTTATTAAAAGGTAGAAAAAAGTAAATACCATTACCCAAGTCATTTGGATGTCTCTGTTTATCAATACCAGGTTTATATTTTTTATAGGAAAAACCAGTGGATAAGATTTTCTTTTTCCTTTTATTGGTGGTGCCGTGCCACCCACTGTATTGTAGCATAGAACCTCCTAATAAAGCTACTGGTTCAATTATACTGCTTAAATTCAGATAATTCAATGACTAATTAAATTTGTTTAAAATCATTCTATTGTATCAGTAATCGTTATATTGTGGCTGAAGATAGTCGAGAATAACATAAATATTGGCACCTCCAATAAAAGTGAATGGTAAACCCAAACTGCTATTTCCTCATTGTTTAATAGTGCATAGATGAATTGAATAATACAAATAATGTTTTCCAATTAGATTATAAAGAGTAAACAAAACAAGACTCATCAAAAATTTAAAGGTTATATCTCATTTTCGACATTTTGTATATAAATAGACAGCAAGAATTTGTTTCTTATCACATATTAAATTCTCTGATTTATTGTATTCTTTTTATTTTTGCAAGACGTTTCATCAAAATATCGACTGCTTCATTCTTGCGGTTAGGATCTAATTCAGCGTATATGTCCATCGTAGTTGAAATAGATTTGTGTCCCATTCGTTCTTGTAATTCTTTCCAATCTGCTCCAGAATTGAGCATTAAGGAAGCGTGGGTGTGACGGAATAAGTGAAAGCCGTAATTGGGTAAACCTATTTCTTGTAAACGTCTGGTAAGTGTAGCTCGTTCGTTTCGATCGGTCATGTAATTTCCATAGATTGTTGGAAATATTAGTTTAGATTTTGGTAGTCCATGTTTTTCAAAATAGCTATTCATTTCATTATTAAAGTCTCTAAGGTCTTGAAGGATGCTAACTGGTACTGAAACTTTACGATTTCCTGAATCAGTTTTCGCAGAATTTTTACAAACAACCTTTCCTTTAGTACCTAATTTTTTATCACCTCTTTTCCACATGAGAGTCTTGTTGACGTTTATTTCAGAAGTATCAAAGAGTAAGTCATCAATTTCTAGTGCTAATAGTTCATTGATTCTCAAAGCTGAGGCAAGAAGAGTGTTACAGATGATTTTGAATCGTCTGTTTGCTCTTGTATTAGGCAGTGTATCTAAATAATTCAGCCATATGGCGATATCTTGCTCATGAAGAACTTGAATTCTTTTTTGAGCTGGCTTTGGTTTTGGTGGTATTCTAACTTGCTTCGCAGGATTTTTCTTTAAGTTGAAGTGTACCATTCCAAAGTCAAGGATATCTATTAGTTTATGAATGATAGCACCATAGTCAGAAGCTTTTCCTTTATCCGCCTTAAGTTTACCTTTGTTGACTTCAATTCGTGCTTGTTCTGCTAATTGGTCAACCCATTTCTGTACTTCCGTAGACTCTATAGCATTCATCTTATAATCACCAAATTTTGGGATGATATAGGTATCTAAATATCCCCTCACTTTATTTCGTGTATTATCTGAAGAAACCCATGATTTATAACTGTTATACCAAATTTCAGACAGTTCTTGTATAGTGCCGATAGATACAGTGTTTTTTCGAGTAGAATCATTCTCTTCAAATTTCCTTTTAGCTTCTAAATATTTACGATCTAGTGCCTTTAGAGTAGGGGCTGTTATGGTTGTTGTAACTTGCTTTCCTGTTTTTTTGTCAGTTCCTAGATAGGCCCCCTTCATAGAGTAAGTTATTGTGCCATCTTTTTTTGTTTTCTTAAGAACTTTTTTATTGTTTCTTTCTATGGTTTCTATCTGCATGTTTTTTTCCTTAAATGGTCAAGAATTTTAAGATGTCACCACGTTTATAATATACAGTTCGTGTTCCTTCAATAGGAGGTTCAAGGCGTGGTAATCCTCTGCGTTCCCAACTTTTGAGTGTATTTGGAGAAATATTAAGTTCTTTGAGAACTTGTTTTTGAGTCATAATTTCGAGATGACTTGTATCATTTTTTTTATCAAGGAGATTTACTAAAACTTGTAGTAGACCTTCAATTTTTTCTAGTTTTACTTGTTGCAGTGTATCCATATTATTATCCTTTCTATTTTCCAATAACATAAGTAAATTGTTTTGCTGTTTCTGCATCAAAAGTGCGGTAGCTAACGACTCCTAGGCCCTTGACGTTTGATTCAGAGATAAGAATGGAGCCATCTGATTTGACTTGTTCCACAAAGGCAATATGTCCATAGGTTGGATCCGCACCAGCTTGTCCTGGGCTAAAAGATAGTGCGGAGTGTTCGGTAGGGGTATGAGTTGTTTGGTAACCAGGGGCATTCATCCATTGGCCACCATTTCCCATATACTCTCCGAAGCTAACACCAACCTCTTTTCCTCGGTTGTAGACAAACCAGGTACATTGTCCCCAAGGATAAGACAGACCTGTATAGCTTGAGGTATTGATTTCTTTGGTGAGGCTGTAGCCTTGTGGGACATCCCCAGTTGTGACACCACCTCCGTCTCTGGTTTTTCCAGTCGTTTGTTCAGGGGCTTTTGGTGTGCCACCATGCTCATCGATATAAGTATCGAGTTTTTGCATGGTTTCAGCACGCCTTTTTCCTGAGCCAGAAGTATCGGTGAAGTAGACACCACCATCTGTTGACGTATTGAGGGAACCACTCGCAAATTTTTGAGCTTTGTCATCTTGGACCTTGAAGGTCTCATTTTTATTGCCAATGATGGTCTGATTGGTGAGTCCAACAACGGCCACCTCATCGTTAAAATTATTGGCATTTTCTGGATTAGAATCGAATGCCCCAAAACCAAACATGTTGGAGCCTGGATTTGTAGCGACTCCAGCCGTTCCAAGTGAGCTTTCATTTAAGGCAATCGCTACAATGGCACGAACATCTAAATTAGACTTAGCCTCCCAGTCTAAGAGCTTTTTACCATTGATGCGTTTCTTGTCATAGGAGATTCCTAAAGTATCTAAAAAGCCGTCCAATTGCTCTGCCTTAATACCGTATCTATGGACGAGTAAATTATGGGTATAGGGATCTCCATTTGACCAGTGGTCCGTGTAGGTTGCCCCATTTAGTGATTGAGAAGAGCCACCAGTGCTACCTCCTCCGACTGCTCCCATAATGATGATAATGATAAAAACAGGAAAGAAGAGAGGAATAAGACTAGACAATAAATACCATTTTAGTTTTTTCATTGGCTCTCCTTTCTACTCAATGTCTGATATAAGCTGTAAATAGAACAGTCCCAAAGCGCCATTTGGCATCTAAGACGACGGAATGAGCTTTTGTTTGTGCAATGATCTGGTCTTTGTCCTTTTCTGAGACTGGAAATAAAAGAAGGAAATCGACGGAGCGTTTCCCTTCTTGGTAAGCCTTAAAAAGTGTCTCTTCAAGCATTCTTGGAAAGGCTGTTCTTGACCGTATTTTAGTATTCATTCTATTCTCCTCTCAATTGGTTTAGGCGTTGCGTTAAACGATCTCGTCGCTCGATATTGGCTCTTATTTTATCGTCTCGTGTCATAGTCTGACGATAAGCACGGGTGAAGGCATTAGATCCTTGAGCTTTATACATGGCTTGAGGATCCTTATAAGCATCTAATCTCCGTTCTAGGGTATTGATACGGTGTTGCTTGAATGGTGACAGCCACTCTTCTCTGAGCGTTTGGAATTCGTCTTCTGAACGAGGTATTCCTTCTGACATGATTGGTGAGTCACTTGGAGGTGTTGGGTTCTCTTCTTCAAGTGGCTTGAAGTTATCAGGTGGTGCCTGTGTTGGAGGAATGATTGGTTTAGGACTTTCTGGCGTTATTGGAGCTTCTGTTGGCCCAGCTGGCATGACAGTTTCCGGTTGGCTTGGTTCCTTATGAGTAAAGAAGGAGCCTGCATTTTGGAAATGACTCTTGGCATTCATCATCACCCCAGTTCCAAAACCAGCCCCAGCCAATGCAAAGTTTCCCAGGTGTTGAGCCGTCGCAAGGCTTCGTGTTGGGACTTGTGAAGCAACCTCTTTGGTTTTTGTGGCGCCATGTTCAACCTTAGTACCAATATCTGTCGCAACCATTCGAGCCTTGGAGCCAAGAATGAATTGGAGGAGTTGGCCTTTAAATCTCCAGATGAGGAAATAGATGACACCTTTAGAAACTACAGATACTAAGAGTTTGAAGACAAGACCAAATAAGAGAAGGGATGGTAAGGTTTTTAGAACTCCATCAAACCCATTTGTGACGATGTTTTCTATCATTTTTTCAATATAGAAAATAAGGAGTGTTAAGAGAGTTGTAATCGCTGGAAAAATCAAGCCCCCAAACATAACTTTAAGAACTCCAAAGACTAACTCTTGCATCCGTGGAACGAATGACATGAGAAGGACTACTGGAAAAAGTAGAATCATGGTGAGGACGAGGATTTGAGCCACCACATTTAAGAGCTGGATAAGAATAATGGGGACGGCTAATACAAAGGCTTCTACAATTTTAAAAATCACATAGAACATCCGAGTAAAGATGAAGTCTGGCATGGCTGACACCCAACGGTTCTTTTCACCATCATCGTTGGCGCCATCTCCTAAATCGTCTAAATACTTGGAACGGTCTTTAGCTTTGACTGCCTTAAAGTTTCCATTCTTATCACTCGTTCCAAGAACTTTACTGTCGTCAAAGGCTTCTTCTTTCCCGTCTTGGCTGTTCTTGTATTTTCCATTTTCTTGGCCAGTATTGACAAAGACATAGGCTTTATAGGACGTTTCTGCAATGTAGCTATCTGACATCGAGTTTCCAATTTTAATAGATTTGTCTTTGGCATAGTCAACCTTAATACCTGCAATCTTTTTGGTAACGTCTTTAGAGACGTTATTAACGGTATCAAGGAGATAGAGACCACCAGAAGTTCCAGCAACTGTCCCAAAGTACCCCAGAGCTAATAGGAGTACTAGACAGACATGAAGGAGTGTTCTTGAAAAGGAGCCTTTTGAAAAGAAATATTGGTAGAACAGGTAGAAAGCTAAAACCAAAAGCAAGGTGCCTACAAGTGATTTGTTGGTAATGTTGCCAGTATTAGAGCCAGTAAATCCGTGCCAAATACTGCTTGCCCCATGAAAGACATAGGTTTTATAGGTGGCGTAGAGATCAATCTTTTCTAATATACGAATGAGAAGGGAAAAGAAGCCAACGACGGCATTGAGAATGAAAAAGAAGAGGTTAACGAAGAGTTCATTAATTAGGACCCAGGCTCCATTAAAGGAGCCAAAGTTGGTTGGTTCCATGTAGGACTTTAGGGAGAAGATATCCACTCCCTTCAGCTTGGCAAAAGCTTCTTGCATCGGTTCACCTCCTAACTAGCGTATTTATTTTCGAGACTTGAAGACACTGTTGCTTTCATTGGTTTTAGAAGCATATCAATATCTTCAAAGAGATTGTGGACGGAAATCATATTGAGATTACCGTAGACATCGTAGTAAAGGCACTGACCAGAGATCATATTATCAATCCATTCGAGGTTACTTTCAGTGACTTCGAGATTAACGTGTCTGAGAATATCTTCACGTTCAGATTTTTCATAGAAGGCAAAGATAGTCCCAAATCCAGTCGTGTCATCGTCATTTTCTGCATCATGGACAGATTGTGTAATCAGTGCTAAGGTATTGTTTTTGGAGCGTCCAATACGTCTCATATTTTTGATAACGGCTTTTCCTTCTGCGGACTTCATGAGAATCCAAGCTTCGTCAAAGAACTCAATGGTATCTTCATTTTCATTGCGTTCCCCAAAGTGGGTACAAAAGGCCCCAAGCGCAAACATGAGGGCAATAGAGTTCCGTTCGTGGTCTGAAATCTTTGTGGAGTCATCTTTTGGGAGCTTGAGGTTATTGACTTCTAGGATAGTGACTCGGGACTCATAGTTAAGCCCCGGAGTTGTGCCATCTGAGAAGGCGAGTTCCAAGATGGAGTTTGTCACAATGGACGTCAGATAGCGACCCACTGAGGCAATTTCAGATGAGGAAGCCTGTCTTAAGGCTTCTAGGACATGTTTAAAGCCGACGTTTTCACCAGCTACTCGACGTTCCACGATAGCATTGATGGCTTCTGTAATGGCTGTTTTCTGATCCATTGTGACATCATCTACGGCTTGTAGTAGAAACTCAAGCATGTTCTTTGCGACTTCTACGGCTTGTTCCTTATCAAGGACAACAATGGGGTCTAGGACTCCGTGGTTTGATGGCAGTGAGCTGTCTAGTGTCACAAAGTTAAAGTTGTCAATCTGTTTTTTGCGTTCAGGGTAGCGTCGTTCAAATTCAGGGGAGTTGATTACTTCTTGATAGTGATTTCTGAGTTCTCGTTTGGGGTCAATATAGAGGGTTTTGACATTTTGTAACGCCACACTTAAAAAGATAATCTGAGCGAGGAAAGATTTTCCTTGTCCTGTCGCACCCGTAATAATGATATGTGGGTTCTTGGTAATCTTTCCAGCGATATCTTCTTTGTTTCCGACTGTGGCATTGTAGAGGACGATATTTTTAGAGGAATCAATGGCTTTAGCGATAGAGTCCCAACGTCCCGTCCAGTTATCCACTCGTCCGATATACCAACCGATACGGTTCCCTGAGGATGTATTGGTAAAGGGCATGAGTTCTGAAAACCCACGGGCTGTGACCATATGTGTCCATGTGCGAGTTTTCTTTTGGAGGGTTTCCCCGTAGAGTAGGGCTTGAAAGAGGTAAGGACCATCTTGTGAAGCTTCACTGATTTCAACACCCATATCATCAAAATAGTTAAGCACGACTTGTCGTCTTTGACGAAGCTGATTGACACTAGAAGCAGAGACGATGAGATAGGCTCCATATTCGATGATATCTTCCTTGTTTCCGACTTTCTTCATCAAATCTTTTAAAGAGATAGAGCCCATAATGATTTCATCTTGTTGGACCGTATCTGTGTTTTCAGCTTCTTCCATGATATTTCGATAACGGGTATTGGAACGTCCCATTCTCCCCTTGATTTTGTTAGTATCAATGAATTCTGCCTTGATACGTAGTTCTACGGGAAAGTTCAAGCGTTGGACAAATTCGCCTAGGTGAAAGCCGTTGAATTGTACAGGAAACTTTCCAACAGGAAGAATGGTCACAAAGGAAGAACCATAGGGACTTTCGAGCTTGAGGAAGCCTCCCTTTAGGACTTTAATTAGGGTGTCTGTGATATTAAATTGGGAGCGATTAGCGAGGACCTCCTTTTTGTAGTGGGGAATGTAGCGGAGGTATTGCATCCGCTGGTAGTAGAAGAGTTCTTCATTGGTCAGACGTTTAGCACGTAGTACAGAAAAAGCTTGGAAAATAGTGAATTCGTCACTTCTGTAATCGTCATACCAGGTGGGACTCAATGCGTATTCGTAGCCAAGACCTTTTGCGATTTTCTCTGAGAACTCATTAAAACTCTCATAGGCCAAGTCTTTCACCGTTGCCCCGTGATTTTGTTTGCGTAAGCTCACTCCCACAACCCAATCAAACTGATAAGGAATTTCCATTTCATCCGTGAGACGGTCAACCGTGTAAAGAAGGAGCTCTTCTCCTAGTTCACGGCTATCATCAGCCAACGCTTCTGAAAAATCCCTCATTTTTTCTTCTAAGAGATAGTCTTTGGGAATGAGTGAAATCTCAAAGGACTTGTTTTTCTGGAGCTTTTTCATCATCTGAGCAACTGTGATTTTGTGTTTGCCCTTTTTCTCTTCATCTGTAATAGTGATGGGAGTATTGGGAATACGGTAATAAGCTACTACCGTTCGATCTTTTTTTAGGGCTAGATTTTCATGGGTTTCCCTAATAGGATAGGTTAAGGTAATACTCATAAGACCTCCTTTTCTATAGTTTTGTTTTTTCAAAGACAATTTCTTCTACTGGCTCTATTCGGTCTTCATGGTAGATTGCTTTTTTATTGAGCTTGAAATCCCAGAAGTAAATCAGGTAGTCCCCAATGAAAACGTGCATCTTTTTACCGTGTGGCTCGTATTCGGTATAGAATTTAGCGAGTTTATAGGGGAGGTACCAGTAGAGCAGTAATGAAATAGAGTGTGTGAATTTTGCGAGGGGAACAAGGATGAATCCTCCAAATAGCAACATAGCTACAAAAACGAAGATAAAGACAATGAAAAAGGATAATTGCATCGGTGTCGCAAAGTACCAGAGGCGAGTCCCTTTTTTTGTCTTGATTTCCTGGATCCAATAGGGGGCGTTTAAGCCCTTACTGTAGTCATAGAGTCTTTCGTCAGTCATGCTTATAGCCCTGAATCAATACCAAAGAGTCGTAGGAACCAGCCGACCACTTTTAGGATGTCTTGTCCTTTTGCGATTGAGACAATGACGGCATAGAAACCAACGACTGAGAAGAGTTGAAGCCAAGAACTGTTTCGCCAAGCTTTGATAGCTAACAAAACAGCGATAGCGGTGAGAATCCAAATCCCATCGCCTTGGAGGAAGGTGCGTAGATTATCTGTATTCATAGAGTTCTCCTAATCTTTATCGTTTGCGTAGTTGAGAGGAATGGTGTGTTCTAGTTTTGTGACATAGTAGCTCTTGTCTTTTTCTGAGAGCGTGAAGGTGAAGTTTTCAGAGTGAGTCGTTCCTCCCACCTCAAAGGTTGCTTGTACATAGGCGATGAGACCAGCCCCATCTTTCTTAAGATAGGTGTAATCAATCGTTTTAAAGGTGGTATTGGCTACAATAGCAACGTTCTTGGCAATGAGGTTGAGGTTATCTTGGTTAGTGGTGTAGTTGGTAAAGAAAACCTTGAGGAACTTTTCAACCTTCTTGTGTTGACTGTCTGAGACGTGGTCGTTGGCTGTGAGTTGGAGTTGGTCGTCTTCGCTAAAGTGTCCAGCTTGTGAAGACTCAATCGCTGAGAACCAAGGAAGTCCAGAAACGTAGTATTTCCCCTCTTTTTCATCAAAGGGAATATTAAACCCCGTGACCAGTTCTTTTTCCTCGGTGTCTTTGTCATGTTGGATTATTTCCTTGTATTTGACCTTGTAGGTGGCTACCTTCCCTTCGACCGTGACTAATTGTGAGTAGAGCAAGGTACTTGGGTTACGCACTTGACCTTGTGCTTTGACATCTGGAACGAAGTTATAGAAACTGTTGAGGTGTTCGACTTGTGCTTGTTGTTTATCTCCTTCTTGTGGGAGGGTGAAGTAGGCGTAGACATAGTCATTGAGGTAATACTGGAGCTTGTAGTCATACTTGCGATTAGCGTCTATAGGCTGTGCTTTTTGTTTTTGAGTCGCTTCCACTTGAGCTTGTAGTGTTCCCACTTTATTTGAGAGTGTGATGGCACGTATGGATCCCATAAGACCAACAAAAAGGAGGAAAGAAATTCCTCCGATAACAGCTATATTGACGGTCTTTTTCGTAGTGACTTTTAGCTTTGGTGGGCCACCTTTCTTCTCCACCTTTTTAAAGTTTGAGAGGTATTCCCTTGCTTTTAGTAAGTAACGTTTAGCTTTAATCATAGGACCTCCTTCTAGAGACTAGCGAGTTCAATGAGTTTGGAACCTTTGGCGTAGAGTCGCTTATTGGCTTTTTCAATCTCACTGTTGATGTAGTAGTAGCCTCGTAACTCATTATGCAGTTGTTCGACGAACTCAGGTTTTAGGTCTTTGGCTTCTTCTTTTTTGAGAAGAGCGTTGAGTTCTCCAGCCTTGGTCCAAGCCTGTTTGTGGTCTTTCTTTTTGAGTAATTCTCCGAGTTCGTTGGTAACTTGTCCAACTTTTGTTTCAAAAATCGTTTTAGTGGCCATATCAATTTCCTTTCTAAATGTGTCGTGATTGTTTTTGATGGTCTGTTGAATATAGGAAATGAGAGAGGGACGCATCCGTTTATTGAGACTCAGAACTTGACCATCTAGTGTGAAACAGGCATGTTCATAGTCGTAGAAGCCCCTGTCATCTGGAGGTTTTTCGGTGCATCTTCCAGCACATTCATAGTAGAAGTCCTTCCCTTTTCTCAGGAGGATATACATGTTCCAAAACTCCTGATCAGGAAGAAGGAGAAAGTCTGCTTGATAGATTTTCTTAAGCATGACCTTAGCCCTCTAGGAGGTCCTCGTAGCCTAGTGCTTGGTAAATAAAGTCTGTATCAAACCAGAGCCAATCATTGATTTGAGTGTCGGTAGGAGTATTCCCGGAAAAGAGGTCTTCACAGATGGTGGTTAAGGTGTCTATCCCACCACGTTCACGGACAGTGTTTAGGGTACTCAGTCCACCGGACCAAGCTTTAAAGTTGTTTAGTGAATTGATTTCGACTTTGTATTCCATAGGGATTTCCTTTCTAGTGTTCATAGTGTTTGTTGGTTTTGAGGAGTCTTAAGATAGCCTCCCCACGATCGGTGATTTCACCGCTATTTTGAATCATTTTCATGTATTCTGTTTGCATGATTTTGTCTGCTTCAGCAACGAGTGCGAGAGAGTTTGCGACTTGATATGTTAGCCAACGAATGGTCCGTTCGATACTGTAGGGTTGTGGACTGGTTGAGAGTTTTAGGGGTTCAACCCCTCCAAAGAGTTCTTGCCACTTTTCATCGGGCTTATAGGCTCCAAAACGGGTGACACCATCATAGACTTGGATTTCCTTGTTTACGATACCTCTTGCGATTTCTCCGAGATCTACCCCGTTGATGTATTCCTCCACAACCCCTTGGGCTTTCTGGTCTGAAAAGCGTAGCTCGTAGCGGTTCCAGATACCAAAAATCTCCAAGGATTCTTCCAAGGAGATATTTTCCATACGGGCGATTTCGTATCGCTTTTCATAAAAGTTGAAGTAGAGCTGACTTTGACGGCTCCCAAAGTAAAGAGATAAACCGTGATTGGCTTCCATATTATCGTTATCGGTGAAGGAACCTCCACCAGTGATATTCCATTTTTTGATAGTATCTAGTACAATCTCTTTGGCATAGAGCTTATCAATGAGCTTGGGGATCTGGATATGTTTATCTTCGTGCCCATAGCCTTTATAGAGCTCGTCTAGGGCGATATCAAGGCGTTTTACCCTGACATCCTCATAGCCATAGAGAATATTCTGAAGAAAGGTCTGCCAAGAAATCCCCTTGTGTTCTAAGAGGAGCTCCATCTCCCGACAACCTTGACCAGAGAGTTGGAGACAGGTTTGGTAGTTATTGGTCGCAGACTTATCAAAGAAATCGAAAATCCAAATGTTTCCCCGTTGCCACAAGTGGGTATAATTCATGAGCCGTGTTTCTTGGTCAGTAAATTCGCTTAAGTGACAAAAAAGAAAGTTCTCACAGAAAGCTTCTAAATCCCGCAGACTAGGGAAGGTTATTCGCAAGTAGTCAATATGAGCCCTGAGACTGTTTCTGTGACACTCCTGATAGTAACCGAGTTTTTCTTTGAGTTCTCGGAACTTGTCAATGGTGAGGCCTCTTTCCCCTGATTCATAGGAGCGGTAAGTTCTTATCGGTAAGTTAACGGCTTGTGCAAAGGCTTTTTGACTAAGGCCTGTTTGTTTTCTGAAGTTTTTGATCTGTAAGGGACTCATTTTAGTCATTCATGGGAACACCTCCTTTTGACTAAGTAACACACTTTTTGGACCAAAGTGACACACTTTCTAAATCCTGAAATCCCAACTCCCACAAGGAATGAGGAGGGGTGGACGTGGCACTTTTCCCAAATGTAACCCCCCTATTAGAAATCGGGGGTTGAAGTCTCATCATGGGCTAGGAACTTCGGGCTACGGTCTGCGCCTGACCTGTGGTCAGGCTTGCCCTTGCCCTTGTCCTAGACCATGATGACTAAGCGTCGCTTCAACGGCTTTTGGATAAGATTTGCGTCCTCCCTCCTCAAAGTGGATAAGAATTTCAAGAAGGAGTTCTTCTTGAAAAGGGTCAACTAGAATGGCAGAGTCCGATCGTTCAAAATCAATCCCCTGTTCTTGCAAGAGATAAACGATCTTTCGAAGTGTTGCCATTTTGAGGTCATGTTCTTCCCCAAATTCCTTGAGTGGTCTTAGGTTAGTATCAGTGTTTAGAGCATCTTCCTCCTCTATTGGTTCAATCGTTTTTGGTTGTAAAAGACTTTCTCCAAAGACGTCAAATTCTTCGCCATCATATTCCATAATAGGGATTTTTGCGTAGGCATCATAGAAAGAGAAGCCTTGGTCGAGTGGTACGTAAGGGGAGAAGAATTCGCCAGCCAAGTCACCGTTATTAGCGATATAGCCTCGTCCTTTAATTTTGACGCCATTGATTTCATCAAGCTTTTTAAACTCTTTGGTTTTGTTCGCATCCCCAAACATCATATCGTAACCTGTTGATTCTAGATGACCAACGGAGAGGCGTTTCATAAAGTTATCCCGAAGAGCTGTTTTAATAAATTCTCCATCAGGCCGTTGCATGGCAAAGATGATAAAGACGCCAGCTTGACGCCCTTCTAGCACGAGCTGTGAGAGGTATTCCATGAGTTCAGACTGTAGGCTATAATCACGATCAATCTTAGCCATAAGGGCTGCCCACTCGTCGACAAGGATGAATTTTGGTGTCATGCCGTAGTACGTAAAGTTCTTCCCGGCTTGAAATTTTGGAGAGGTAGACATGAGCTCATAGCGCTTTTCCATGAAGGCGACGTTTTCTTTAAAACACTGAATGATATCTTCTTTACTTATATAGACACGACCATGAAAGACAGGAATCTTTTTGAGTCCAGCCAGGTCAGAGTTCTTTGGGTCACAAATATCCACAAAGCCAATCTTAGCCAGTGCGTAGATAATGGTCATAAGGACAACGGTTTTACCGCCACCAGTTCCCCCACCAATGAGCAGGTGAGGCTCTTCGATATAATCCCAAGTGACGTCTGTCATAAGTTGGAGTTTAGAGCCCTTGACCTCGACCTCATTAATGGTGATACGACTATCAATGCGGTTGATGGCAATGTCATAGGTGATAAAGCGTTTATCAAAGGTTTTATTACGAAAGTCCCCATTAAACATGACTTCGAGAGTTGACCCAAGATTGAGAAAACGGTCCTGAAATTTATTGCCTTCTAGGATGAAACGGACTTCAATTTTGTAGCGAGACTGTTTTAAGTACACCTGAGGAAGGACAATCTTTTCAATCGTTTTGTTTTCCCGCCTGATATTTTTAATCAAATAGAGGTTGTTTTCGATCAAGAAGCGAGACAAAATTCGTAGGCTATTGATCTTTTGGAAGAAGACGATTTTCTCGTAACACATGCGATTTAGTAGGTAAGCAATCAAGCAAGAAGCAACAAGGACACCCCCGATAAAATAACCTAGTGGTAAGGGATGGTCTTTCAATTCTTCTAGGTTGACATAGCAATAATTTCCAATCGCTAACAAAGAAGGGAACCACCAGATAAACCAGGTGATTCCCCGAATATGACGATAAAAGGCCCTAACTCTTATCCCACGATAGGTAAAGAGCTTCATCCTACATCACCTCCTAATTATCCTTTTTGTTGTCTAGAGGTTTGTTTTCCTTGATAGGCGTCCCTCCATTCTTTTTCTTGATTTTAGAAGCAAAGAGCTTGTAAATATCATTACGATTAACGTGAGTGTGAGTAATGACGATGTCTTCAAGTTCAACCTCTTCTCGATATTTAATCCCTAAGTCTTCAATTTCAGACTGTGCCATATCAGCAATGGTGAAAAAGAGGGTTTCATGTTGGACAGAAGAATGAATTGCGACAACGATCCCACGGATTTCTCCTGTGTTGACTTGGACGAATGAGCCGTCAGGGTTTCGTTGGGTGCGGTCTTCTTCAAAGATGATATCAGGGCCTTCAATCCCGCGGAAAGATAGTTTTCCAAGGACTTCAGGCACGTTTAGACCGTCCGTAATGACACGATAGGTCTTGTCCGCAATTTGTAGTTTTTCTCCGTAGTTTAATCCAATTTTAGCCATATGTATTTTCTCCTTTTATCTCTTATTTTTTGATGATTAATTTTTCCGCAAAGACATTGAGGGCTGGGGCAACGGAGTTCCCATTTAGAGCCGTATCTGAGAGAAAAATTGGGTTGACCGCTTCTACGAGAGCATCTTCTGGGAAGACGGTGGTAGAAGCAGGGGTAATGACGTGGAAGGCCCCGTGTTTCTCACTATTAAGAATATGGCGTTGGTATTTACCTTCTTTACCAAAGATAAAACGAGGGGCATTTCCTAATTTTTCGTAGTAAGCAGGGCCGATAAAGTCAGGTTTCATAACAAGTGTTTCTGGAATCATAGATAATTTCCTTTCTGTTTTTTAGAAAAATAAAAAGAGTTAAGCTAATTGCTTCACTCTTGAGTAATAGTGGGTAAATAGTTTACGTTTAAACTGTCGACTATAGAACTGAATATCACCGCTAGGGTAGCTGTTTCTACGAGCTTCTTGAACTAAATGATCTAGGTCAAGAAGGGCTTGTGCGTAGAGTTTAGCTTGTAGTTTAGGCGAGTAGCTAAACATGCCATAGGTGAATTCATAGTTATCATAGAGGCGTTTACATTGTAATGCGAAAAAAGTTAGTCATAATTTCTCCTTTATTGTAAGCGTAAAAAAGCTACTAAGACATAAGTAAAACTTAGTAGCTTGAGAGTAAGTCCATCTCAAAAGATAGACAGCAGTAAAGAAAAGTTGTTTGGTTGGAAAGATCCCTCTTTCCACGGTGGCAACGTTTAGCAAGGTGCTTTGCGTCAATTACCATCGCTTGCCCGGCCAATCTCTTTAGGGAGTCATTGTCATACCTAAGGGATTCTCTTACGCAATCTTGCGCAACCAGTTCACTTTACTATTCGGCAAAAGTGCTAAACGTCCGAAATGCGTGGAAGCCCACAAAATACTTGTTTTCTATCTTCGCTTCAACCATCAACGGACTTGACTTTACTTATCAAAACAATTACAATAAAGGTACGAAGTTTATGTGTTGTTCTGATGATCAGTCCTATGGTTGTCAGACGCACTTTTTATTTAGTTGTCAATGACCATAATGCTGAAAGTTTGGCGTTATTATTTTTAAAACCGATATAACTATCAGCTATATTTAAATTATATAACCGTTAGTTATATTTGTCAAGGGAAATTTGAAAAAAAGAAAATATTTTTTAGAGGTTAAAAATGGAATTTTCGGAACGCTTAAAAGACCTTAGAAAACAAGCAGGGCTAACGCAAGTTGGTGTGGCAGAAAAACTAGGAATTTCGCAACCAGCCTATGCTTCATGGGAACGTGGAGTAAAAAAGCCAACACAAGACAATCTAGTCAAGATTGCACAGACTTTGAATGTATCAGTTGATTATTTAGTTGGTAATTCGGAAGAAAAAATCGACGAGTTGGACAATATTGAACTGCTTTTCCGTATGAGTTCAAAGGGATTGAGTGATGAAGAGAAGAAAGTTTTTAAAAAAGAACTAATTGAGTTTATGGAAGAACGGAAGAAAGTGTTTGATAAAGGAATATGATTTCTATGAAAATAAATGAATTGAGGCTTGAACGTGGTTTAACAAAAGTTCAACTAGCGAAGGAATTAGGTGTAAATAAAAGAACCATTCTTCGATGGGAACAAGATATGATGAGTATGTCTTTGAAAAATGCTGTAAAGGTAGCAGATTTTTTTGAAATAAGTTTAGATGAGTTGGTCAGTATATAATTAGGAGATAACAGTGAAGAAAAAAGGTAAGGGCATTATAACGAAAATTCATAATAATTATGGGATTATACAAACAGATGCATTTAATCGGAATGGCGATAAAGAAGATATTCCTTTTTTAATACCGAATGAGATGATTGAAAGATCAAATGGGGATAGTTATATCAGATACTCTAAAGATGTTTCTTTCGAGCTTCACCAAACCGATGGTTTAAGAAGACAGGGAAGAAGTTTTGAATTAAAAAATATTACCTGTGATGGTGAGATTGAATATTTTAGGAGGGAATTTCCAAGCGAAAACTACGTAGAGCGTACTATTGATAAATTTAAGAAATATAATTTTAGAACGGATAAGATTGAAGCTCTAAATAACGATGAAAAATATGAATATCTTGCTAGTATTGGATTCCAACCTAGGATGTTAAATTATTTAATTAATGGTATTTTTTTAGACCGAGAGATGTTATCAGTTCTTTTAAAACTGAATAGTTTTGAATTTGATATTAAGGATTTGCAGTTAGATCCCAGGTTAATTGTTGCTATTGACAAAATAGATCAAAAATTTAGATCTTATCTAATGGAGTGGGTTCTTCAGATAGAAAAGGCTATCAAGTCTTTTTTAAGCAGAATGTCAACGCAAGATGGTATTAATGAATCAGTCATTTCGACATTGGAATTATGGAAAGAAAAGAAAGGGAGCAAAATCTTCGAAAAAGCTAGAAAAGAGAAAAATTTTCGAAGAGACTCAGACTATTTTGATTATGTAGCTAGTGATTTATGTCCCCTAGATGATTTTTTAGATCAATTAGATTTATTTGACTTAAAAGAATTTTCAAGTTATTGGTATGCAAACACAAAAGAAGATTTTAATAATGAGCAACTTGAGAAATTAAATGATTCATTAAGATTTTTTGGTGAGTTATCTGTTTTGAGAAATGCATCTGCACATGGTAGACCTGTTCTTCCAGGATTTATGGATCCTGATTTTAATCCCAATTGGGATTTAGAATTTGATTTTACAACCTCTAGAACAAAAGTAAAACAGTGGAAATTGTATCCTATTCTGGAATCGTTTTGGCAAAGTCAAAATATGTCGGCTGAGTCAATTCCCTCAGTTATTCAATTAATTTTTGGAAATCAAATGAGAAGAGCTTGGGTCACATTGAATTATTTATATAAAACCCTCATGCCCTTACTTGATATGAGTGCAACAGAAATATTTTTTAAACAAGTGGAAATCTTTTTAGATTACCCTCAATATGATATAGGGAATTTCGAAGAAATGAAAAAGGTAAATTTACTTGATTTAAGACTATTTGATATGGGACCGACTACAATGGAAACTTTAACTGGAATCCCAGCACCATATAAAGAAATTGCAAACGAAGCCTTTGCTATCTTAGATAGCCCTATACTTAATGATGCAAATCATTGGTAAAATTAAAATTTTTATATTTAGTGGATATTTATCCACTATTTTTATATAATAAACTAAACCTATTGGGTTTAGTTTATTGTGGTTTATACTTAAAGGAGGCTCCATTATTTGAATAAATTGTATACAAGAGTAAGTAGTGCAACGAAACACGTGTTATACCAGTATATAAAAGATGTGGATATTTCATTACGGAACTATAATTTCACTTATTTTTTTCAATATTGTATTCAGAAGAACCAAATCCAAGTGATAAGCCACCACTTTTCTAATCATAAGATAGAAGGCTTGACAGTAGTTGATAAATTGGGAACTAGTTTCTCTTATGAAAGAGATAACCCCAAAGTGAAGCAAAACTTTACTCTATGCCACGAGTTAGGACATTTTATTCTAAAACATAACGGTTTTTATTTTGCGGAATCTGTAGATAACCAAGAAGATGTACTGGAACGAGAGGCGAATATCTTTTCGGCTGTGGTATTAATGCCAGATATTGTTCTTTTATCAAAAATATACTATAGTTGCGAGACCTTCCATCAAATACAAAATAGTCTCGGAGTTTCAAAACAGGCCTTATTTTTTCGTCTTTTGGACTTTCTACGGGAATATTATCCTGGTAAAGATAATGAAATCAAACAAGCAGTTGAGACCTATATTGAAGGGAAGAATGCTTCTATTTTTCGTTTGTTTCATGATATTAGAGAACAAATTATCGAGGAGTTCAATCAATTTCAACCTTCCCTTATTAATCAGGTTAAGCAGAGAGTTAGAAAGGTAGGTTTTGTAACAAGCCAAGAATACCCAGATTTATTAAATCAAGATAACTGGAAAGCAATCAAGGAAGAAAATATTAATTTAAAATCGTGGCTTGTTTATAACAAAGGAAAGTCGATTGCGTATGTTTGGGATAAAGAAAAATTCTCAGATGAAGAGGCAAGAAAAAAGGCAGAATTACAGTTACTATTAATGTGAGGTGAATTATGTATCAACCAGAAAAACTAAAAGCTCGTAGAAAAGAGCTAAAAATGACTCAAAAAGATATAGCGGATCAATTAGGAATCAGCTATCAAGCCTATTCTGCATGGGAACGTGGAGTAAAAGAACCATCCAAAGAGAAAGTAAACCAACTAGAACAGCTACTCAAAGTACCAAAAGGATATTTTACAGAGATTGAAATTGTTCGTTTGTATAATACATTATCAAATAAAGGTAAAAATCAAGTAGTAGGGTATGCTCGTGACTTGGTGCAAAAAGAGAAAACACAAAAAGTGATATCAATTTCAGAAAATCTCTATGAATATCATGTTTACGAAAAAATGTCTGCTGGTATCGGGGCGTCAGTTTACGATGATCGAGACTATGATACTGTTTATTTTGATGAAGAACTAGCTCATGATTTTGCTTCATGGGTATTTGGAGATTCCATGGAACCTAAATACCGTAATGGTTCAGTAGCTCTTATACGTGAGACAGGATTTGATTATGATGGAGCAGTATATGCTGTAGTATGTAATAACCAAACCTATATTAAACGAGTTTACCGTGAAGAAAATGGTTTGCGATTAGTTTCTATTAATCCAAAGTACAGGGATATCTTTATCTCCTATGATGAAGATCCACGAGTAGTAGGAATTATTGTTGGGAATTTTATGCCGTTGAAAGAAGGAAGAAGAGATGGATAGAAGGAAACTATACGCAGGTGATTTACAAATAGATTACTTTTCTGAAAGCTACTCACATTTTGAGGAGGATTTCCAAAGGTACTCTAATATGAGCGTTCCACTAACATTTTTGACTGATGATATTCTTCGAACGATGGCATTATGTCACACTAACTATTTCAGATTAAATCAAGAAAATGCTAAAGATGGAAGAAATCATTATTTTGTTTTTAAAGTGAAGCAAAGGAAAGAGATGAAAAATATAAGGATATTTGAGTATAGCCACCATTCGTTAAAAAAAGAAATATCCGTCAAAACAACTGACGGATATAGATGAGTTTAGGTTGAAGATATTTTGCAGATTTAAATATTGAAGGAAGCGATAAATGAATAGAAGAGCCATGTAGATGTAAAAATAGTAAGGGTCGAATTCGATTAGGATTCGGCCCTTACTATTTTTTTATGATGTGGATTATTTATGAGAATCTTCTTTTTCATCTAGATTGTCTAAAGCATATTGACATGCTTGGATAACAAAACTTGAGAAACTCACATCCTTTAAATTGATTATTTTTTCAATCTTTTGTGATAATTCTATTGGAAATCTAACGGTCTTCGTTTCGGTTTCTTTTTTAGTTGGATTTATTTTAAAAGTCATGTAAATACCTCTAAGATTATTTTATAAAAAAGGAACAAAAAATACAATTAGTATTATTAAATGAATACCAACTAGAATACAAAAAGAAACACTTACTTCCATCCGATATTATGCGATAATGAAGGAGCTTAAGTCAAAATAGAGGTGTTATATGGATTTTTCAGAATTTCTTGAAAATTATAGGCTTGAAAAAAATCTAAGTCGAAAAGAAGTAGCAGCAATTTTAGGTATAAGTCCGATGTACTATGGAAGGTTTGAAAGAGGAGATTTATTGCCAACAAAATGGAATATTAATCGTTTTTCGGAGAATTTAGATATTCCAGTGGAGGAATTGACTAAATTTATAAAGAAGCCCGAAGAGTAATGTTAGAGACTTTTTTAAGTTTCTAGGAGAAATTGGTGAGAGTTTAGATTAGGACTTGAATTGTTATAAAAATTTTAGAGGGATTATAAATGTTTAGAGATTACCAAAAAGATGTAGTTCGTTTTAAAGAAAATTACAAAGGAATTGTTATTCCACCTGAGAAGATTGATAGAATAAAAGATTTTGCAGAACAATTAGTAAAGCAAAAACAAAATGAATCACATCATTTAAGTGATAATGGTCAGGAATTGAAAAGGAAAATAACCGGCTTAATGGGAGAGGCAGCTCTAGAAAGACTGTTGGGAATTGAAATTATTGATTGGACACTTGGTAACTCCAATTCTTACCACAACCCAGATATACCAGGATATAATGTAGGAATAAAGACGGTGGAACGTGATAAATATCCGGTGATTTTCAAAAGAAATAGATATCCTCAAATCATCTGCGTGAAGAATAAAATACGTGATGATGTTGTATTTGTCTGTGGATTAGCTACTGCAGAGGTATTAAACCGTTATCAGGATATTGATTTAATATTATCTCCAAAATTAAAAGCACGAGGAACGAAAACAGGCTTTTATGGATTTGAGCATTTAACTCCTGTTACTTCCTTAGCAGATCTTGAACAATATCGAAGATAATGGAGTGTAGTATTTGTCGGTAATAAAAAAACTGTTATTTATAATATAGGAGATAAAAATGCCAATAAAAACTTTTTTCGATTTTTGCTCGGGAATTGGGGGAGGAAGACTTGGATTAGAGTTGTCTGGATTACAGTGTGTTGGTTATTCAGATACAGCTAGACTAGCCCCGATTACATATCGTTTGATGCATGAGACAATTAACGAAAAAAATTATGGAAATTTAAAAAGGATCAAAACAGATACTCTACCCCAATTTGATTTATTAATTGCTGGCTTCCCATGTCAAACATTTTCAGTCATGGGAAGAAAAGAAGGTTTTTCTGACACTAGGGGACAAATTATATTTCATCTTGTTAGAATTTTATCCGAAGTTAAACCCTCTTGTTTTATATTGGAAAATGTAAAAGGTTTAGTGACTCATGATAAAGGAAATACATTAAAAATAATTCTCAAGGAATTGGATGAAGCTGGTTATGATGTTACATATAATGTTTTGTCTAGCATTGATCATGGTGTTCCTCAAATGAGACAACGAGTATACTTTATAGGTATAAATAAAGACCTTCAAAAAGATATCACAAAATTTCAATGGCCAGACCCGGTACCAAAACCATCACTATCGAAATATTTAATTGATGATAAAAAGGCGTCCGAAGAACGCCTTGAGATATTAGAATATTATTTAAATAATCCTACCAATTTTGGCAAATATAAAATTAATGACCTTTTAAAAATGGAAGGCATGATTTTGGATACTAGAATGAATGATTTACGAATTTATGAGGAACGTTGTCCTACACTGAGGGCACAACGTGACGGTATTTTATATGTAAAAAACCATGAAATTTATCAATTAACGGGATATGAAGCTCTTTTATTACAAGGTTTCCCTATTGAATATGCTAATAAGGTAAAAGATGAAGTATCCGATAGGCATCTGCTTATGCAAGCTGGAAATGCTATGACAGTAAATGTAATTCATCAACTAGGAAATTCATTACTAAAATTTTAATCAGAAAGAGAGAATACACAATGAAAGACTGGGAAAGATTTGAAATAGAAAGTATCGAATATTTACAAAACACATTCGGTACTCTAGCAAGTTTTATTCATCAAGGAAAATCTGATTCTACTGTGCCTGATATTCTGGTTGTAAAATCAGATAACACTGAGTTTTATATCGAGGTGAAATATGCACCTGCTCAGTGTGGACAGTTTGTTCTCATACCTAACCTAGATACTAGTACTTTTGAATATAGTACAAAAAATAAAGGTCAGATAGATCAATATTCTCAAGCAATCATAAATCATATGAATACTGACTTTGATTCTTTTCGTGAAGCAGGAAGTAAAGGAAAAGACATAATTTTTCCGGGTAGTAATGAAATTTTTATAAATTGGATTCTAAAGTCATATCGTGAAAAAGGAGTAAAATTTTTTATCACGAATGATTATACTATTCTACCTCTTGAAGATTTTGCAAATTACTTTACGGTCTCAGCTAAATATCGAATAAAGAGAAGCGGTTCAAATAATGTTGGACGTTCTCGCCTTGAATTGGTATCAAACTTTATTTCTTCGAAAGATTATGGGATAAAAGAAATAAAAGTTGATAAGAATAAATTGTACGTTGCTTCTATCCAAGATTTACATAACCAACGTTTTATACTAGATGGTAATGAGTATATGTTTGCAGCTCGTGAAGATCTATTTGAAATTAGAAAGCTCTCAAATACGTATAATGCAAATGTTATCTTTTCAATTAATAAAGTTGAGAATGTAGATGGACTTACACCAGAGGAATTTACTCAGTATCTGAAGTAACACTGTCTAAAAAAAGAACATATTTTTTTAGAGCTAAACGATAAGTGCTCATATAATACTTACCTATGGGAAATGTTGTATTTGGGTATTCTTTCATCAAATCGTTTTTTCCCATGTGTTTAAACATTTCTAAAAGAACTTTGCATTTATCACTGCGATATTGTTCATCAATATCGCAGTTTTCTATTTCTCTTTCAATTCTTCGTAAGCGTGATAATGTGTCGGTAATTACTTTCGAAGTTGTACCACAATCTTTAAGCCATTGTTTAAACTCTACTTCTCTCATTAGATTTAATTCTCCAGTATATTTCCAATCTCTATAGCAATTAATTGTAAAACGTCAATAACTACTGAATTGCCAAATTGTTTATATGCTTGATTAGGACTATCACTAATTATATATGAATCAGGAAATCCCATCAATCTAGCACACTCTCTAGGATGTAGTTTTCTTGTTCTTCCATTAATTAAATAACCACCAGTTTTTGAAAATACTCCTCCTCCATTGGCAGATAATGTTATTGCAATTCCTTTGGTACTATAGATTCTCTCGCCTTGTCCACCTTTGTTTACGATACCTAAGCGAATTGTTTTATTGCTGTAATGCTCATCTTTTTTACCATTGAAATAAGTATCTGGTCTATCTACATAAAGATGACTGACCATGTTCTCGTCAGAAAGTAAAAAATCTTCAACATGTTTTTGCAACTCAAATGGATTTGGGTAATTAAAAGAAGCTACATTTAAGTCGTTTCTAAAACAAACCATGTAAATTCTTTCACGTTTTTGTGGAATACCAAAATCCACGGCACTTAAAACTTTATAAAAAAAGGTGTAACCTAGATCTTCCATAGTTGTTCTAACGACCTCTAAAGTTCTTCCACCATCATGAGATGCAAAATTTTTAACATTTTCCATGAAAACAACTTTGGGTTGTTTTTCTTTTACGATTCTTGCTACGTCAAAAAATAATGTTCCTCGACTATCTTCAAAACCGTGTTGTTTTCCACTGATTGAGAAAGCTTGACATGGGAAACCTGCACAAAGTATATCATGGTCAGGAATGCTTTTTTCATCTACTTGAGTAATATCACCATCAGGGATCTCATCAAAATTATCACTGTAAACTTTTCTCACGGGTTCGTCCCACTCACTAGAATAAACACATTCAGCTCCCAAAGATTCTAAAGCTAATCTAAAGCCACCTAAACCTGCAAACAAGTCAATGAAAGTATATCCAGATAGGTTCTTATTTTTTATTGTTATCATATATTTACTCCTATTTATAATATAAATAAGTTACCATAAAGCGCTATAATTTTCAAAAAATATGGTTATTATAGAAAGGAAAAACGCTTTAAGTATTCAGCGTTTTTTGTAGTTATTAATAGAAATTAAGAATTTCTAGATTTCGAACTTAATACAATTCATCTTTAGTAGGCTCAATAATATCAGTATAAAAGCTCTCAACTTGAGAAATAAGATAACATTTTGAGGTATCAGGTGTACGTATTAATAGTTCATTGAAAGAATTAAGTGATTTCAAATCATTCAGAGTAAAATTGAATAACTTTGATTTACATAGTGTCATAATCTCATTTCCAAAAAGACTAACTTCTTCGGTGGTTTCTCCTTTAAAAATATTCTTGTTAAGGAGAATTTCAAAATTATTGATGAAATCATTGAGATTTTCATATTGTTCTTCTAAGTTTTGCATTTCATTACCTCTTTATTTGAGTTTATATTGTTGTATGATGTTTGGTATAAGTTCAAGTGCCTATTGTAATATTTACGTTCTAGCACTATTATGTCAACTGTAATGGCATAGTTTTTCTTTCTGTTAAATATAAATATTTTATATTGTTGCTATTACTCCAAAATAAATCAAATGTGTTAATCATAAAACGGTCAGCATCCCCATTCCCTATAATTCTATTGTTTCCTAAGTTAATTATAGTTTACTATACAAGTATGACAAAATCATACTAAAATCTATCGAAACTGTTAAGTTTCATTATAAAAGTAGTGTTATGTTGCACTAAAGTTAACATAGAAAGTATTAGATTGATTAATTGAGTAAGATATGAGAGATCAAGTAAAAACAGCTTTATTTTGAGGTTTTCATTTTGAAATTTGAAGTAAGATTGTTTTCAGATAACTATTTTTTCATTAAATATAGACCAGGAAAATAAAATTGTGTATAATATTTCATATATAAATATGAAGAGTACAAAAAATATCTAAATAGTTTGAATTTAAAATTGAAATATGTATCCTAGATTATTATGGGAATTGGTAATACATAAAAAAGTGAACAATATTGAA
>OGPP01000918.1_pt1 | contig 25714 bp, 21 predicted proteins | sample 1553021 | NCBI WGS metagenome assembly OGPP01 (sample SAMEA2580217, study PRJEB22360) | human gut metagenome | biome: human gut; feature: human-associated habitat; material: faeces | place: Denmark | collected 2008/2010
TTTGGGTTTTCTTGATTTTTATTTCTATTTTGTCTCTATCTTTTCTTTTTATGTTGATAAAGTCTGACTGATTTGATAAAGTATTCTGTGAGATATTTTTAGTGATTGTCTTGTTTATTATTCGTTTTTTAATTCTAGTGAATGTAGTACTCAATGACTGGCTTTATATAACGGTATTTTATTAACTTCATATTTAAGGTGAACTATGCATATTCAAAACAAAAACACCTCTTTGGGTGGTGGGGCATTAAAGGTTAAATTAACCGCTCTAACTTGTATCCTTATGGGGATATTTTCCACATCAGCTCAAGCCGAAGATCTCTACGGTTGTCACAACACTTCCCTTATTAAGGCTGAAAACGCAAATGGTTGTTCTGCTTCAGTTGGTTTAAATCAAAAAAATGACGGTGCTGTTTTTGGTGGATATGCAGATGGCACCGCAAATAATAACCGTGTAAATATAGCGCATGGTGCGAATGTGACATCAAGTGTTAATGGTGGTTTTACGAGCAAAAAAGAAGCGAATCATAATGAAGTAGTAATTGGGAATAATGTTCAAATCGGTACGGGCAGAAATGGAGGTGGTGTTTGGGGCGGCACATCCATAGAATCTCATTCAGATTTTAATGCTGTTCGTATTGGTACAAATACCACTGTTATTGGTAGTGTGATTGGCGGCTTTGGGGGCTCTGACAATAAAGCAGTTGCGAATAACGTGAGTGCATCGAGTAATAGTGTGCATATTGGTGACCTTTCTAATATCACTTCTTCGGTAAGTGGTGGTAGCGGAGGAAAAACTTCTTCTTTTAATGAAGTCATTATTGGTAATGGTGTTAAAGTTGGTCGTGAAGTTTCTCTCACTAATGCTGGTATTGTTGAGGGGGGCGGGGCTTCTGTGAAGTCTGATTTTATGAGCCAAGAGGCGAACTCAAATATTGTACATATTGGTGATGATGCCCAAATAGGAATGGTCTATGGTGGTGTTGCTCATGCGGTCTTTAGTAAAAATAATGTGGCTAATGATAACCGAGTAACCATAGGCAATCGTAGTCATACCGTATTTGTAACGGGTGCTGACGGATGGGAAAGTTCAACTGTTACCAATAATTCTGTAACGATTGGAACAGACGCAGTAACTAACCAGATTTATGGTGCGCGTTCTGCATCTGGTAATGTATCAAATAACACAGTTCAAGTTGGCAAAAATTTAGTGGCTGACTTGGTAAAAGGTGGTAATGCTTATTCTGCAATTGTAGGAGAGGGAAATGCTCATAATAACACCGTAGTGCTAGGTGAGAATGCTAAAGTAGCAGGGATTGTTATTGGTGGTGATGCATTAACAAATGCAAACAATAATACTGTGGTATTGCATAGAGGTTTCCATGTTGGTGGCGTTGGTGGCGGTGGAGCTCTAAACGAAGCGAATAACAATAGCGTGACGCTTTTTGCTGGAACGGTAGATAAAAATATTGTAGGTGGTACAGCTTCTAACTCGAAAGGTAATGTGCTTAATTTAGGTACCGCCAGAGAAGGTATTGAAATGAATAAACTGACAGCTGAAGAAGTGTTAAATTTTGATACCATCAATTTCTATTTACCTGAAAATGTTCGTCATAATGATACGGCTCTAAATCTTTCTACGTTGTATCTTGATCTAGGTAATACAACAATGAATGCTTATGTGCCAGGCAATGCGAATTTACATTCTGGCGATGTGGTTCATTTAATTAAAGCTAAAGACGGATTATACTGGAGTGGTAAAGGAAATGTGTATCAAGGCATTACTTTAACACATGATTTAGCGAGTATTGCGCTGACAGAAGACAATAAAAATCTAGATCTTACCTTTAAACGTAATAATCAACAAAATACTACGCCAGTTACAGATGCAACCACTAAACCGGTTGAGAATAACAATACAACGGGAACTCCAACTAAACCAGTTGTGAATACCAATACAACGGAAACAGCAACTAAACCGGTTGTGAATACTAATTCAACGGAAACAGCATCTAAACCGGTTGTAAATACCAATACAACGGCAACAATAAATAATCCAGTGGTGAATACAGATACAGCACCAATTACAACAGTAAATCCAAAAACTAAATCATTAGTACAAGGTCGTTTAGTTGCACCTGCGTTAGTTAATAATGGGGCAAGTTATCTTGCTGGAGGTTTGAATTCGTTGTATCAAGACGCTAATTTAAACCAAACTGGTGCAAATGAAAGCGGGTTTGTTCAGGCTGGTGCAACTGATCGTGATATTACGACTGGAAGTTATGTTAACTTGAAAGGGGTTACATTGGATGCTGGCTATGCTTGGAATAAACCGAGTGTTTCTGGCAATTGGTTATACGGTGTAGCGGCTGAATATGGCTATAGTCATTATACAACTCATTTAGATGATGGCACAAAAGGTAAAGGCAAAGCATGGAATCTTGGTGCAAATGTATTTAGCAATTACTTATGGAATAATGGCTTATATGCACAAGTAAGTTTACGTGCAGGACACGTATGGAATGATTATCGTAGTGATGACTTCGTTCACGCAAATGGTACAGGTGTAAGATATAAGAGCAATGCAAATTACCTTGCTAGCCATGTCGGTTTTGGTAAAGTGTGGCAGTTAGGTGAGAATAACTCCTTAGACACTTATGTGAAATATTTTTATTCACATACTTCAGGTGATGAAGCGAAGTTAAGTTCTGGTGAAACCTACCATTTCTCATCAGTTCGCTCTAAACGTGGTCGCGTGGGTGTGCAGTATAACCATAATTTAAACAATTTAGGTATGCACTTTGGTGTGGCTTATGAACGTGAGTGGAATGGTGATGTACGTGCACAATACCAAGGTTATGCATTACCAACGCCAACAATGAAAGGTGGTACAACTATTGCGGAAACTGGGGTAGATTATAAACTTGCAGGTAAACAATTTAATACAACCTTACAAGGCTATGCTGGTCGTCAAAAAGGTTTAGGCATTCGTTTTGGTATGACATTCTAATCTCTAAATGCTTGAAAAAAGAGCGGTCAATTTTGACCGCTCTTTTGTTTTTATGATTAACTATTTCTCATACCAAATTCGGTTCACATAGAGCACCACTTTACCAGAGGGTGTCTCAACATGAATTTCGTCATCAACGCCTTTCCCGATTAAAGCACGTGCGACGGGAGAATCAATGGAGATCCAGTTTTTAGCGGGATCGAATTCATCGCAGCCAACAAGGCGATATTGCTTCACTTCACCTTCTTCATCTTCTAGCTCAACCCACGCACCGAAAAACACTTTGCCTTCTTGTTTCGGGTGGTAATCCACGATTTGTAACACTTCTAATCGTTTGGAAAGGAAACGCACACGGCGATCAATTTCACGTAAACGACGTTTACCGTAAATATATTCTGCGTTTTCACTGCGGTCACCAAGTGCGGCAGCATCTGAAACCGCTTGGGTAACTTTAGGGCGTTCTTCTTTCCACAAAAATTTAAGTTCTTGGTCAAGGGCAAGCCAGCCTTGACGAGTAATGTAATTTGATTTTGCCATAATGAAAATAAAAGAAATTTTTTTGAATTATATTTGAGCCTGTTGTCTAAAACCAGTATTCTATTCCCGTTTTTATCGAATCCTTTAATAACAAAGAAGTATGACAATGTTAAATCAACAAATTAGCCAAATTATTGCGGCAGAATTAACCGTTCAACCCCAACAAATCCTCGCCGCCATTCAATTATTAGATGATGGTAACACCATTCCATTTATTGCTCGTTACCGTAAAGAAGCTACTGGTGGCTTGGATGACACTCAACTTCGTCATTTTGAAACTCGTTTAATTTATTTACGTGAATTAGAAGATCGTCGTCAAACCATTTTGAAATCTATTGAAGAGCAAGGGAAATTGACTGATGAATTGCGTGACAAAATCCATGCGACACAAAGCAAAACTGAATTAGAAGATTTGTATTTGCCATACAAACCAAAACGTCGCACCAAAGGGCAAATTGCGATTGAAGCCGGTCTTGAGCCATTGGCTGATTTACTTTGGAATGAACCGAAAAATGATCCAGAAACGGCAGCAGCTGAATTTGTAAACGCTGATAAAGGCGTAACAGACACCAAAGTCGCACTTGATGGCGCGCGCTATATTTTAATGGAGCGTTTTGCTGAAGATGCGGGCTTATTAGCGAAAGTCCGTGATTATTTAGCGAAAAATGTGGTTATCGTATCCAAAGTGATCGACGGCAAGGAAACGGAAGGCGCAAAATTCCAAGATTATTTCGACCACCAAGAATTATTGAAAAATGTGCCTTCTCACCGAGCATTAGCGATGTTCCGAGGACGTAATGAGGGCATTTTACAATTAAGCTTAAATGCGGATCCTGATGCAGAAGAAGGAAGTCGTCAAAGTTATTGTGAAGAAATTATTCGTGATTATTTAGATGTCCGTTTTACGGGGCAGCCTGCAGATAAATGGCGTGAGCAAGTGATTGCGTGGACATGGAAAATCAAAGTGTCGTTGCATTTAGAAACGGAATTAATGGCAAGTTTACGTGAAAAAGCGGAAGAAGAGGCCATTGATGTTTTCGCTCGAAATCTGACCGCACTTTTAATGGCCGCACCGGCTGGTGCGAAAAGCACCATGGGCTTGGACCCGGGCTTGCGTACGGGGGTTAAAGTCGCAGTGGTGGATAACACCGGTAAATTATTAGATACCACCACCATTTATCCACACACGGGGCGTGAAGCCGAAGCGCAAGTGGCGATTTTCAGCTTAATCCGAAAACATAACGTAGAATTAATTGCTATTGGTAACGGTACCGCTTCTCGTGAAACTGAACGTTTTGCGAAAGAAGTGATTAAAGAAATCAAAGAAAATAAACCACAAACCGTTGTGGTGAGCGAAGCAGGCGCATCGGTTTATTCCGCCTCTGAATTTGCCGCAAATGAATTCCCGAACTTAGATGTGTCTTTACGTGGTGCAGTTTCTATTGCACGCCGTTTACAAGATCCATTGGCAGAATTAGTGAAAATCGAACCGAAAGCCATTGGTGTAGGGCAATATCAGCACGATGTAAACCAAACCCAACTTGCGCGTAAACTTGATGCAGTGGTGGAAGACTGTGTAAACGCGGTGGGTGTGGATTTGAATACAGCATCCGCACCGTTACTTGCTCGCGTGGCGGGGATGACAAAAACCTTAGCGCAAAACATTGTGGAATACCGTGATGAAAATGGTCGTTTTGAAAGTCGTAGCGAATTGAAAAAAGTGCCGCGTTTAGGGCCAAAAGCCTTTGAACAATGTGCTGGCTTTATGCGTATTGCAGGCGGAAAAAATCCACTTGATGCTTCAGGTGTTCACCCAGAAGCTTATCCTGTAGTGGAAAAAATCTTGCAAGCGACAGCACAATCTATCCAAGATTTAATGGGCAATGCGGGTGTGGTACGTCAGCTTGATGCAAAACAATTCATTGATGAGCAATTTGGTTTACCGACCGTTCAAGATATTTTCAAAGAGTTGGAAAAACCGGGGCGCGATCCGCGTGGTGAATTTAAAACCGCTGTATTCGCAGAAGGCGTGGAAGAAATCACCGATTTAAAACCAGGTATGATTTTAGAAGGTACCGTCACCAATGTGACCAACTTCGGCGCATTTGTGGATATTGGTGTTCACCAAGACGGTTTAGTACATATTTCATCATTAAGCGATAAATTCGTAGAAGATCCACATCAAGTGGTGAAAACTGGCGATATCGTGAAAGTGAAAGTCTTAGAAGTGGATGTACCGCGTAAACGTATTGCGTTGACGATGCGATTAGATGAAAGTGCGGTCAAAAATGACGGCAAATCTGACCGCACTTTAAGTGCAAAACCAAGAAGTAATGCACCTCGCCAAGATCGTAATCCTAGAGGAAATAGTGCGATGGGGAATGCCTTTGCCGATGCATTGAAAAATTGGAAAAAATAATTTCGTCATTTAGATGAACATTGTGGCCAAATAGGCGTACAATGAAGGGGATCTGGTCAATCATCCAATCCCCTTTTTTATTTCAACGAAAGGAATATTCTTATGGAAAAAGGTATTCTTGGGCCGCATGAAGGCAAGGAGCTGGAATTAATGTTAAGGGGCGAAAAGCAAGTGGCATTATTCAATCAGGAGCTCGGTATTCCTGTCGCCTTTCTCCCTTATCTTGAGCAAGGAATGCTTCATTCAAAAACAGTGCAACGTCATGTAAATGATGTTTGCTTAACCGATTTTATTGTCTATTTACCTCAATCTCTTGCACTCGCTGAACAAATGGAAGTGTTGCTTCCTGCAAGCACTGTGAATGGATTTGATCCAAAAGTTGAACGTGAAATCGGCCGAATTCTTGGCTACCGAGAAAAAGATATCGAATACTATATTCAGCATTTTCAAGATAATTTACAGAAGTATCGGCAGCAGTATAGTTAATTGATAAAATAAAAAGTGCAGTCAAAAACACAAGCAATTTTGACTGCACTTTATTATTGGCTAGGAAGGATTATTCCGCGTCTTCTTTTGCCCATTCTAATGAGCGTTTAACCGCTTTTTTCCAGCCTTTATAACGACGTTCACGTTTTTCTTCATCGTTATCTGGTGTGAAGGTACGTTCTACACGTGCTTTGTCGTGAAGCTCGTCTAAATCTTTCCAGAAACCAACCGCAAGACCAGCAAGATAAGCCGCACCAAGTGCGGTTACTTCTTTCACCACTGGACGTTCTACGTTCACATCTAAAATATCCGCTTGGAATTGCATTAAGAAGTTATTGTTGGTTGCACCACCATCAACACGTAAATATTGTAAGCGTTGACCGGAGTCAGATTGCATTGCTTCTAATACGTCACGGGTTTGATAAGCGATAGATTCAAGGGTTGCGCGTACAATATGGTTACGGTTAGAACCACGAGAAAGACCAAAAATTGCACCGCGTGCATACGGATCCCAATATGGTGCGCCTAAACCGGTGAATGCTGGCACGACATATACCCCGTTGCTGTCTGGGACTTTTTGTGCAAAGTATTCGGAGTCGTGGCTATCATGTACGATTTTGAGTTCATCACGTAACCATTGGATTGAAGCGCCAGCGATAAATACCGAACCTTCAAGCGCGTATTCAGGTTCACCTTTGGCATTACACGCGATGGTGGTTAATAGGCCATTTTTAGAGGTAATGGCTTTATCACCAGTGTGAAGCAACATAAAGCAGCCTGTACCATAGGTATTTTTTGCTTGGCCTGCGCGGGTGCAAAGATGGCCGTAAAGTGCCGCTTGTTGGTCGCCCGCGATACCTGCAACTGGAATACGTACACCGCCTTTACCCCCGATATTGGTTTTACCATACACTTCGGAAGAATTACGTACTTCAGGCAACATAGAGCGTGGAATATTTAATAATTCCAACATTTTGTCATCCCATTTTTTCGTATGGATGTTAAATAACATGGTACGGGATGCGTTGGTGTAATCCGTTACGTGAACACGACCTTGGGTTAATTTCCACACAAGCCAGGTATCCACGGTACCAAATAGAAGCTCGCCACGTTCCGCTTTTTCACGTGCACCTTCTACATTGTCTAAAATCCATTTCACTTTTGTACCGGAGAAGTATGGGTCTACCACTAACCCCGTGGTGTTGCGGATATATTCTTCGTGACCATCCGCTTTAAGTTTGTCTGTAATATCTGCGGTACGACGACATTGCCACACAATCGCATTATAAACCGGTGTGCCAGTTGCTTTTTCCCACACGATGGTGGTTTCACGTTGGTTAGTAATACCAATTGCCGCAATTTCATCTGAGGTAATGCCTGCTTTTGCAACCACTTCGTTTAATGTTGAACTTTGTGTTGCCCAAATTTCCATTGGATTATGTTCCACCCAGCCTGCGCGTGGATAAATTTGTGTAAATTCACGTTGGGCGATTTCGACAACATTCGCATTGTGATCTAATAATACTGCACGGGAGCTTGTGGTACCTTGGTCCAAAGCGATGATGTATTTTTTGTCTGTCATGGTTCTATTCCTTAGAGTGCTTGGCACTCTCATTAAATGAATGAAGAAATTTTGAGCTTAAACGAACAAATTGCGAACCTAACTTAATTGAATTCGAATCTAATTGGAACAAATAATGTTGGGTTTTGTGATTAGCATCACAGATTTTTCTCTGAAGATATGCAACCGATTGCGTTAACGCACAAAATAATGTGATCCCTCTCTCATTTTTAGAAAATAGATCGGTTTTATCTATTGAATTAATTGGTTAAAACTAGATAATGAAGCCACTCACTTTGAGTATCTCAATATTTGATCAAACAACGAAACGAATTGCAAAGCAAGATTTCTTTAATGAAATCATTAAGTTAATCATTATTTGGAGATTCTCTTATGAATGCCTATTTTGCAGAATTTTTTGGCACAGCACTCTTAATCCTGTTAGGTAACGGTGTGGTAGCCAACGTATGTTTAAATAAAACGAAAGGGCAAAGTTCTGGTTGGATTGTGATTACTACCGCGTGGGCATTTGCGGTGTATGTGGCGGTCGTTGTAACAGGTCCTTACAGTGGGGCACACTTAAATCCTGCGGTAACACTTGGCGTGGCAATGAAAGGTGCGTTTGCTTGGGAACTGGTACCAGGCTACATCGCGGCACAAGTAGTGGGCGGCATGGTAGGTGCGTTGTTGGTTTACATTATGTATAAAGATCACTTTGCAGCGACCGAAGAAGAGGGCTTAAAACGCGCTTGTTTCTGTACCGAACCTGCTATTCGTAACTACCCAATCAACTTAGTAAACGAAATCGTTGGTACCTTCGTGCTTGTTTTCGTGATTTTCTATCTTGCGGGGGCAAACATCACTTTACCTGGCACGGCAGAAAGCACGCCAATTGGTTTAGGTTCTATCGGGGCATTACCTGTAGCGATTTTAGTTTGGGCAATTGGTTTGAGCTTAGGTGGAACAACCGGTTATGCGATCAATCCAGCTCGAGATCTTGGTCCGCGTTTAACCTTAGGTCTTTTCCTGGGTGGTACATTAAAAACTAAAGCTGACTGGAGATACAGTTGGGTGCCGGTTGTAGGTCCATTTATCGGGGCAGCTTTAGCAGCGGTATTCTATAATGCCATTATGTAATTTATTCAAATAGAAAGAGCGGTCAAAATTCATGATGTTTTTTGACCGCTCTTTTTATATTTAGGGGGTTGATTAAATACAATAATCTTCGAATTCCATTGGCATTTTAGCTTGCAATAAGAATTGTTTGGTGCGCTCTTGCTGTGGATGACTGAAGAATTCAGCCGCGGTATTTTGTTCAACGACCTGACCATTTTCCATGAGAATCACGCGATCTGCCACATCTTTGGCAAAATTCAATTCATGGGTGACGATAATCATTGTCCAACCTTCTTGTGCGAGCATTTTGAGTGCCTGCAATACTTCACCGACAAGTTCTGGGTCGAGAGCAGAAGTAGGCTCATCTAACAAGATAATATCGGGTTTAACCGCTAAAGCACGGGCGATCCCGACACGTTGCTGTTGACCCCCAGAGAGTTGAGAGGGATATAAATCCGCTTTCGCTTTTAAACCAACTTTTTCCAATAATGCTAAGGCTTTTTCACGCGCAATCTCTTTCGCTTGTTTTTGCACAACTACCATGCCTTCCATCACATTTTCGAGTGCTGTGCGATGGGGAAAGAGATTGTATTGTTGGAATACCATTGAAGAACGACGACGCAATTTTAGTTCATTGGCTTTGCTGATCTTCTTGCTGAAATCAATGGTTAAGCTTCCATCGGTAAATGCTAATACCCCTTTTTCTGGGCGTTCGAGCAAATTTAAACAGCGTAAAAAAGTGGTTTTGCCTGAACCTGATGGGCCTAGAATGGCAACTACTTCACCTTTATTAATTTCAAAATCAATGCCTTTTAATACATGGTGGCCATTAAAACTTTTCTGAATATTCGTGACTTTTAACATAAACAGTCCTTATAAATGGCGAGAAAGGCGTTTTTCTAAACGGGTTTGCCCCATCGACAGCACAAAACAGAATACCCAATAAATGAGAGCCGCTTCACTATAAATTAAAATAAATTCGTAGTTTTCGGCGGTGATGTTTTGCGCCACACGGAATAACTCTGCGATCCAAACGAGTGATGCCAGGGACGTATCTTTCACTGTACTAATGAAGGTATTTGATAGTGAAGGGACGGAAATACGTAAAGCTTGCGGCATAATGGTACGCACAAAAGCTTGTGTGTAATTCATGCCTATCGCATAAGAGGCTTCCCATTGACCTTTAGAAATCGCAAGAATAGAGGCTCTCACTGTTTCTGCGGCATAAGCACCAATGTTAATGGAGAATGCAATAATTGCGGTTGGGAAAGGCTCAAGTTTGATGCCAACTTCAGGTAAACCGTAGAAGATAATGAAGATCTGCACCAACATTGGCGTGCCGCGAATAATTGAAATATAGATGCGACAAATGCCCTGTAGAATTTTGGTCATTAAATTGGGATGTGGCAACGTGCAAATCACAGCCACGATAACTGCAATGAATAAACCGCAAAAGAAGGAAATGACCGCAAGGGGGATCGTATATAAAATTGCCCCTTCCATCATAGGCCAAAACGAGCTGATTACATAATCAGCTCGTTCTGCGGTCATAAATGGAAGGCTGGCTAACCAATTATTGAGTAATGTCATCGCCAAACCATTTGATTGAAATTTGTTTTAAAGTTCCGTCTTTGCGTAGTTCTTCAAGTGCTTGGTTCACTTTTGCAATAAGCGGTTCTTCACCTTTCAAGAAAGCAAAACCAGTTGGGATTTTTTTATCACTTTCTACAGCAATTTTTAAGCCTGAGTTAGGTTGTTTTTTGAAGTAATCTAATACAGCAAGCTTATCGTTTACTGTTGCATCAACACGACCTTGTTTTACCGCTTCAAGGTTTTGTGCCAAGCTATCTACAGTCACGATAATTGCACCATTATCACGCGCATCTTTGCTCCAGTTACTGGTTGCAGATTGTGCAGATTTTTTACCTTTTAAATCAGGGAATGATTTAATGCTATCGTTATCAGCTTTCGTCACGATTACGCCAGCAGAGTAGTTATAAGGTGCACTGTAATCATATTTTTTTAAACGTTCTGGGCTTGGATTGGTTTGGTTCGCAATAACATCAAAGCGTTTTGCATTTAAACCTGCATACATGCCGTCCCAAGCGGTTTCTTTAAATTCAACTTTCCAACCTAATTTTTGCGCAACTTTTTCGATAATTTCCACATCGAAACCTGTTAACTTGCCATCTTTATCGTGGAAAGTAAATGGTGCGTAAGTACCCTCAGTACCGACTAATAAGGTTTTAGTTTGTTCAACGCGATCAGCAATTTCACCTGCGTTAGCAAAAGTAGAAAGGGCTAATCCTGCCGCTAAAAGTGCGGTGCTAAAAAATGATTTTTTCATAAGTATTCCTTTTTTAGATAAATAACGAAAGTGAAATGAATTATAAGAAGCGAAAAAGAAAAGAAAAGTATTATTTATTTATGAATTATTTCCTTTAGTTATATTAAATTAAAATTGTTTAATTAATAAACAAAAAAGGTCTGTAAAAACAGACCTTAGATAAAATGAATTCAATCAATAGATTAAGCTTCAATACCTTCGAATAACGCTGTACTTAAATAACGTTCTGATGCAGAAGGTAGGATTGCAACGATTAATTTATCTTGGAATTCAGGTAGTTTTGCTAAGCGGTCAGCCGCTGCCACAGCCGCACCAGAAGAAATACCCGCAAGAATACCTTCTTCAGCCATTAAGCGACGAGCGGTCGCAATTGCCGTATCGCTATCTACAGTTTCCACGCGATCAATTAATGATAAATCCAAGTTTTTCGGAATGAAGCCAGCACCGATACCTTGAATTTTGTGTGGACCTGGTTTCACTTCTTGACCAGCAAGGGTTTGGCTAATAACAGGTGATTCTGTTGGTTCAACCGCTACAGAGGTAATTTTTTTACCGTGATCTAATTTGATCGCACGAGAAATACCGGTAATTGTACCGCCGGTACCCACACCTGCAACTACGACATCCACTTTACCTTCCGTATCTTTCCAGATTTCTTCACCAGTAGTTTGACGGTGAATGTCAGGGTTAGCTGGGTTTTCAAATTGTTTTAGCATCACATAATGATTTGGGTTAGACGCCACAATTTCTTCTGCTTTAGCGATCGCACCTTTCATCCCTTTTGAACCTTCAGTGAGTACAAGATTCACGCCTAAACCACGTAATAAACGTTTACGTTCAAGGCTCATGGTTTCAGGCATGGTTAAGGTGATTTTGTAACCGCGTGCTGCTGCTACATAAGCTAAAGCAATACCAGTGTTACCGCTGGTTGCATCTACAATTTCTTTACCCGCTGTTAAAATGCCGTCTTTTTCTGCTTGCCAAATCATATTGGCACCAATACGGCATTTCACGCTAAAGCTTGGGTTGCGACCTTCAATTTTTACGACAACGTTACCATTGTGTCCGAAGTGTTTTAAACGAACTAATGGAGTATTACCGATTGAGTATGAGTTATCTGCATAAATTGTCATTTTACTGTCCTTTTATATTTTGGAATGAGTTGATGCAGTAGTTATAACACCGGTTTTTATATAAAAAAAATAGTTAATAGCTATATTTTATAACTAAATGCTATTTATTCACGATGTTATTTCCTGAAGGCTTAATTTCAGTACTACTAGAACGTGTCACAATTTGTGTTGAACCTGAAGTGCGGTCAAAATTCATATCAAATTTTAATTGTGAGCGATAATTTTCCACCCACATTACCGTTGCACCACAGACCGCCACAGGAATAATTACTAAGTTCACGATCGGTAATGCGGTACAAAGGGTAATTAATGCCCCGAATGTCAGGCTTTGAGAACGTCTTTCGCCTAATGCATTTTTCATAATGCCAAAAGAAATTTTATGGTTATCAAACGGGTAGTCACAATACTGAATCGCCATCATCCAACAAGTAAATAGGAAGGTTAGTACTGGAATAATGGTTTGTCCAATAACAGGGATAAAACTCAATAAGAACAAGCCCACAAATTTCGGTAAGCTGTACCATAGTTTTTGCCATTCACGATTTAGCATACGCGGCACATCTTTCATAATTTCGGCAAAACCATCATCATTAACGGCTTCACCGGTCAGCATTTTTTCGACTTTTTCTGCTAATAATCCATTAAACGGTGCGGCAATAAAGCCTGAAAGCGTTGTAAAGGCAAAATAGAAAAATAAGAGAATTGAGCCAATAGACAGCACGAGCAAAATCACACTTAAAAAGCTTAACCAATCAGGAATAAAGCTCATCACCCAGTCGATCATTGTGGAGATTTGTGAAACAAATAGCCAAAATAAGCCAGTGAGTAGGACGACGTTAAGTAAAATCGGCATAATCACAAAACGGCGGAGGCCTTTTTGCGTAATGAAATGCCAACCCATCACGAAATGATTGAAAGCAGATTTTATTTCATTTTGATCGATCATCATTGTTCCTTTAAATTGAAAAGTAAAAAATACAAAATGTCACAGAAAGACAATATTTTTTGAGAAAAATTCCATCTCATCCCTTTTAATATCTTGTTTGCTTTCCTATTTTTTCACCTGTGGAAATGTGGTAGGATTAGCAAAAAATCATTGCGTTAAGGAGCAACAAGAATGGACTTAAATACCATTTTGATTATTTTAGGGGTAATTGCTTTAATTGCCTTAGTGGTACACGGATTATGGTCAAATCGCCGTGAGAAATCAAAATATTTTAAAAGCGCGAATACATTTAACCGCACTTCTAAAAACGGTGAGGTCAATCCTTTTTCGCAAGCCGCTGATCCTAATGCGGATATTCGTTTAACACATCGCGCTCAAGCAGCACAGCCTGTACAACAAAGTGTTCAACCCAAAGTGGCACCACAGGCAGCAAGCCAACAGCAATTTAATTTTGATGAGCAACGTGCTCAAGTGGATGCGCGTCAAATAGAAAAAAGCGTGGACGATATTAAAATCTCCTTACCAAATCAGCCGGTTTATGAGATGAATGCGACGCAACTTGCTCCTACGCCAGCTCCACAACCTGAACCTGTGGTTTATCCTGAAACGAATGTACAACCGAAACCACGTGTAGCAGAAATGACAATCGAAGAGTTAGAAGCACAAAGCAATGATTTTGATGGTGTGAATTCTTCTTCGCCTGAATTGCGTGAGCAGTTAGCCGAGATGTCATTAAATCCAACTCAAGAACCTACTCATGAGAACGTGCATTTTAACTATCACGAACCGGTAGAAGTGGAAAAACCAAAACAAACCACCGGTTTTGTTCAACTTTATGTGATTTCAAATCAAAATCGTGAATTCTATGGTCCACAATTATCTCAATCTTTAGAAAACCTTGGGTTTATTTTTGGTGAGCGTCAAATGTATCACCGCCACTTTGATTTAAGTGTGGCAAGTCCTGTGTTATTTAGTGTGGCAAATATTGAGCAGCCAGGTACGTTTGATTATTACAATATGGCAGAGTTTTCAACTATGGGCGTGGTGCTCTTTATGCAGTTGCCTTCTCCAGGTAATAATTTGGCGAACTTACGTATGATGATTCGCGCAGCGAAAACCATCGCAGAAGATTTAGGTGGCGTGGTGTTGACTGATCAGCAAGAGATTTTTGATGATGTAGCTGAGCAGGATTATTTATCTCGCATCGCATAAAACGCACGAAAAAATAACCGCACTTTGGGCGAGCCGATGGTTCGCCCATTTTAATTCAATGAGTAAACCGTTAGAGAACATTATGAGCCTTCAGCAACAAATTGATACATTACGTCAGGATCTTCGTCGTTATGAATATGAATATCACGTGTTGGATAATCCAACTATTCCTGATGCAGAATATGACCGTTTATTTCATCAACTTAAAGCCTTAGAAGCCGCCCATCCGGAACTCATTACGGCAGATTCACCTACTCAACGAGTGGGCGCCAAACCGCTTTCTGGCTTTGCACAAATTCGTCATGAAATTCCAATGCTCTCTTTGGATAATGCGTTCTCAGACGAGGAGTTTTATGCATTCGTAAAACGCATTGAAGATCGTCTTATTCGTTTGCCTGACCCGCTTACTTTTTGTTGTGAACCGAAATTAGATGGTTTAGCGGTGAGTATTTTGTATGTAAATGGTGTGCTGACTCAAGCCGCGACCCGTGGTGATGGGACGACAGGGGAAGATATTACTGCCAATATTCGCACGATTCGAAATATTCCGTTGCAGCTTTTAATGGACAATCCGCCAGCTCGTTTAGAAGTGCGTGGTGAAGTGTTTATGCCACATGCAGGCTTTGAGCGTTTAAATCAACAGGCTCTAGAGAAAGGCGAGAAAACCTTTGCTAACCCACGTAATGCAGCAGCGGGATCGTTGCGCCAGCTCGATCCGAAAATTACAAGTAAACGTCCATTGGTATTGAATGCTTATGGTATTGGTATTGCAGAAGGGGTGGATTTACCGAATACGCATTATGATCGTTTGCAATGGTTGAAGTCTATTGGGATTCCGGTAAACCCAGAAATCCGTTTATGTAACGGCACAGATGAAGTGTTGGATTTTTATCGTGATATTCAAAATAAACGCAGTTCTCTTGGCTACGATATTGATGGTACCGTACTGAAAATCAATGATATTGCGTTACAAGAGAAATTAGGTTTTATTTCCAAAGCGCCACGTTGGGCGATTGCTTATAAATTTCCTGCACAAGAAGAATTAACTCGCCTAAATGATGTGGAATTCCAAGTGGGCAGAACAGGGGCAATTACCCCAGTGGCTAAATTGGAACCGGTATTTGTGGCTGGTGTCACGGTGAGTAACGCCACATTGCATAATGGCGATGAAATTGAACGCTTGGATATTGCTATTGGCGATATGGTAGTGATTCGTCGTGCGGGAGATGTGATCCCACAAATTATCGGCGTATTACACGACCGTCGCCCAGCAGATGCGAGACCGATCATTTTCCCTGAGACTTGTCCGGTATGTGATTCGGCCATTGTTCGTATTGAAGGTGAAGCCGTAGCACGTTGTACAGGCGGTTTGTTCTGTGCAGCACAGCGTAAAGAAGCGCTTAAACATTTCGTTTCTCGCAAGGCCATGGATATTGATGGCGTAGGGGGTAAATTAATCGAGCAGTTGGTGGATCGTGAGTTAATTCATACACCCGCCGATTTATTTAAGTTAGATTTAACCACGCTGACTCGCTTGGAAAGAATGGGTACAAAATCAGCTGAAAATGCGTTAGCGAGCCTTGAAAAAGCAAAAAATACGACGTTAGCACGTTTTATTTTTGCTTTAGGGATTCGTGAAGTGGGTGAAGCAACGGCATTGAATTTAGCGAATCATTTTAAAACCCTGGAAGCCTTGCAAAATGCAGATTTAGAAGCCTTACAGCAAGTGCCTGATGTGGGCGAAGTGGTGGCTAATCGTATTTTAGCATTTTGGCATGAACCACATAATGTCGCAGTGGTGAATGATTTAATCGCTCAAGGCGTACATTGGGAAACCGTGGAAACCAAAGAAGTGACAGAAAACCGCTTTAAAGGCAAAACGGTTGTATTAACCGGAACCTTAACTCAAATGGGACGTAATGAAGCTAAAGCCTTATTACAAGACATGGGCGCGAAAGTGAGCGGCTCGGTTTCAGCAAAAACAGATTTTGTGATTGCCGGTGATGCGGCGGGTTCTAAGCTCACAAAAGCACAAGAATTAGGTGTTACCGTTCTAACGGAAGAAGAATTTTTGGCTCAGATTTAACCGTCTCAATCGAAAAAAACTAAAAAAATGACCGCACTTCATCTCATCTCAAGATTAAGTGCGGTTTAACTTTTCTTCTTAATAAACGATAGCGGACATTTTAAGCTCTTAATTTACTGGCTCCGCGTTCCAGTTGTTTTGCCAAGCATTCTTTTGAAGCAATAATCTGTTTACCAAAACGTTTATATAAACGTTGTTTTAATTTTGCCAACCCTTTCACTTTAGCACTTTTTTCTGCCCCAAATAACTGCTTAATATGGAGTGTCACCTGACCAATCTCTTGTAAGGCTATACCTGTTTTGGCTTTTAATTCGTTTAATTGGAACGTGATTTTTTCCTGTACATGCTGTTCCAATCGTTGCGTTAATTCTGTCGTATCGGCGGTTTCATTTTGACACAACTGTTCAAATTCGGCGATTTCTGTACTGAAATCTAGCTGTAACCCTTGTTCCAGTTCAATTAATACTGCCGTGCCGTATTCCAATTGTGATGTTAATTGCTGTTGGCTTTGAACTAATTGATTTTGAATGGCTTCACTTTGCTCAATACATTCATTTAATGACTGTTTCATTTCTGTTTGTTGCTGCATGGCAGAGGCTTTTATTGAATCAATTCGTTGTTGAATTTGCTGCATAAGATCTGACATTGTTTGTACGTTTTCCATTTTCTTCTCCTTTGGGATTTTTAACCGCACTTAAGAAAAGTGCGGTCATTTTGTTACTTATTTTTTGATGATTTGTTTCACATCCACTTCTGTTTTATTCCATTCTTTATCGACTTTACCGATAATTTGAATGTTATCTTGAGGTGCTATCGTTTCACCATTCCATGCTTTTTTGCTGACTTCAATTTGAATTTCTTTTCCACTTGCGTCTTTAAATAAGAAATCCTTTTTACCAATTTGTTTTACAATTTGTCCGTCTAAACGAACTGGAGTGTCATCATTGGCATTTAATGCATCATCAACGGTTTTTACAATAACACTTTCATCGACAAAACCTTGTTGGGTGTTGTGCTTGTGACCATCATTAAATCCTTGTGCTATTGCGGTGTTATATACGGCAACAGAAGATAATGCGATAGCTGCAACAGTAAGTAATTTTTTCATAGTTTGTTCTCCTAAATAAGATAATCATAAAGTAAGTTGAAAGCTTTGCTTTCAGATGTATTAAATCATTCAAATCTTAATCTTTTCTTAAGTGATTAACATTTTTCAGATTTATTTATCGATTGGATTGTTTGCCTTTCGATGAGTGTATTTAAACAAGAGAATCTTAAGGAAAGATTAAGAGAGGTAAAAAAAATGAAAATTTTTTGAAAATAAAAAAATAGGGCGTTTAAGCCCTACTTTTATGAGAAAAATGCCCTAGAAATCTACCACACTTTAGCCTGCTACTGCAGGTAAATAACCTGCTTGAATTAAGAATGGTACGATCATAATGATTACGCCAATTACTAAGGCTATCACTAAGGTTACGTTTCCACCGATTACACGATAAGGCAGATTTGGATTTGCTTGACGTGTTTTCCATGCTAGTCCAATAGGTAAAATTAAGCAATAGAATGCACAGAGTAAACCCGCATAGCTTAATGCGGCAATAAAACCTTCAGGATAATACAAGGCGAATGCAAGTGGTGGAGTAAATGCTGCAACAGTCAGTGTTAAACGGTTGTGTGGCAATTTGTAACGTTTAAATAAATCGCCTAAACCTTCAAATACCCCTAGCATCACACCTAGGAAAGAAGTAATTAATGCAAGTGCAGAGAAGACGCGCACGATTTCCCCCATGATTTGGGAGTTGGTGATTTGACGTGTGGCATTGACTAAACCGTTAAGGGTTGGATCTGCTTGGAGCAATTGTACGAACTCATTTTGGCTTAATACACCGTGAGTCGCTAATTGCCATATCAAATAAGCGACTAGCGGAATGGCTGTACCGATTAAAATGGCTTTACGGAATTGAGTGACACTACCGTCTAAATAGCTATTCACGCTACCCATGATGATGTGGAAGCCAAAAGAAGTAAAGAAGATTGGTGCCGCAGAGATTACGAAAGCATAATCTAAAGGCAAGGCCATCAGGTTATCGACAGACACTTTTGGTAACATCATAAATAACACAAAAGCAAAGGCAATTAATTTACCGATGAACAGAATACGGGTGGCACCATCAACGCCTCTTGTACCTACAACCACAAAGGCACCGAGTACGACGGTAAATAAAATGATTGAAAGTTCGGAGGAAAGACTTTCAAAGCCAAAAGCCGTTGGTAAGCCAGATAATAATGAACCGCCTCCGGTGATGTAGGCCGCAGAAAGAGCATAAAGTAAAATGAGCAAACTAAAGGTGGCTAAGACACGTCCAGTGATGCCGAAGTATTTTTCAGCGAGAGTCGCCACGCCATCATTCAAGCGATCGGCTGTTTGATAGACTTCAACAAAAAGTAAACCGCTGTAAACTAAAAGCGCCCATAAACCGACTAATAATAAAACAGTGTAACCAAAACCAATACCGGCAGAGGTTAATGGCATCGCGAGCATTCCCGCCCCGATGGTCGTGCCTGCAATGATTAAGGCACTGCCGAATGTTTTGTTTTTTAGCATAAAATTGTCCTCCGAGTATAAAATTGAAAAACGAGGTTAAAGCTGACCGCACTTTTCTTTGTAATGATAGCGACAAACCGAAAGATAGGAGTCGTTTCCACCTATTTGGATTTGTTCCCCTTCCTTAATGACTTCACCTTGTTCATTTAAACGTAAAACGAAATTGGCTTTACGCCCACAATAACAGATTGTTTTTAATTCTTCTAGTTGATCTGCCCAAGCAAGTAAATACTTACTGCCTTCAAAAAGTTCAGCTTGGAAGTCGGTACGCAAGCCATAACAAAGCACAGGAATCTTTAGTTTATCCACGACATCGCTTAATTGATACACTTGCTGTTTCGTTAAAAACTGAGCTTCGTCAACTAAAACACAATGAATTTTTTCTTGTTGTAAACGTTGGCTTACTTCGGCAAAAAGGTCACTCGTTGACGTAAATAAATTGGCGTCTTCATGAATACCAATACGCGACGTGACTTTGCCTAATCCAAAGCGGTCATCAATGGCTGCCGTATAAACCATGGTGTTCATATTGCGTTCACGATAGTTATAGGAAGACTGCAGCAACGTGGTTGATTTGCCCGCATTCATCGTAGAGTAGTAAAAATAGAGTTTTGCCATTATTTAATCACCCATTTCCAGAAATAATAGGCAATAAATCCTGCAACAGGTGGACAGGCTGCTAGCATAAAGGTGCCGTAAGTTGCACCACCGCCAACCATTTTTCCGGCAGCTGAAAGCGCGCTAACGATATCACCACTTGGTGTGGTAAAAATCCATGCGCCAATAATCGCAAGCACTAAGAAACAAGCGATACCTGCTGCACGCATAGCTTTTACTTTAATCATATTTTCCATATTTTCTCCTTAGATTGCAGGGAGTTCGGCCATCGCCCAACGAGGTTTGACATCAATGGCGAGATCGCTGTGCTGACCTTGTTTTAAACGTAAAAAGCCCGTATAGGCAATCATGGCGCCGTTATCGGTACAAAATTGAGGTTGCGGATAAAATACTTCACCACCAAGATTTTTCATCATTGTGCCAAGGGTTTCACGTAATTTTTTGTTTGCACTCACCCCGCCAGCAATCACTAAACGCTTATAGCCGGTTTCTTTTAAGGCACGTTTACATTTGATTGCGAGCGTATCCACGACAGAATCTTGGAAGGCAAAGGCAATATCGGCTTTGGTTTGTTCGGTTAATTCACCTTCTTGTTTGATCGCCTGATTAATGGTGTTAGCCGCTGAGGTTTTTAAACCTGAAAAGCTAAAATCAAGTCCAGGCCTATCCGTCATTGGTCGAGGGAACACAAAGCGATCTTTGGATCCTTTTTCGGCTAAACGTGAAAGTGCTGCACCGCCAGGATAATCTAACCCTAATAATTTCGCGGTTTTATCAAAGGCTTCACCTGCCGCATCATCAATGGATTCGCCAATGACTTCATATTTCCCTACGCCATCAACGCGCACTAATTGTGTGTGCCCACCAGAAACTAAGAGAGCAATAAACGGAAAGTACGGTCGGTTTTCATCAAGCATTGGAGCAAGTAGATGACCTTCCATGTGATGTACGCCAATAGCGGGCACATTCCAGGCATAAGCCAGTGAACGCGCGATCGTTGCGCCCACTAATAATGCCCCCACTAAACCCGGGCCACTTGTATAGGCGATACCATCAATTTGATCGGCGGTTAAATTGGCTTCTTCTAATGCGGCTTTAATTAATGGCGCCGTTTTACGAATGTGATCGCGGGAAGCCAGCTCTGGTACTACACCACCGTAATCTGCATGTAAGGCAATTTGCGTGTAGAGTTGATTGGCAATTAAGCCTTTGTCTTCATCATAAATCGCGACACCTGTTTCATCACAGGAGGTTTCGATCCCTAAAATACGCATTTTCTTCTCATTTTATTAAAAAAATTGGCAAAGATTTTACCTTGTTTAGCCCACTTAAACCAGTTCAAACGCCAAATTTTCAGCAAATAGGCGATCTTTCCTTTGCTTTTGCAGGGAAGATCGATTAGAATTGCGTCCTTTATTGAATTTGCCGTTCATTCGGCAGTAATAAAAATTTAAAATTGCAATTAAATTAAACTCATTGAGGTGATTGGCTTATGCCTGTAATTAAAGTACGTGAAAACGAATCATTCGACGTAGCTTTACGTCGTTTCAAACGCTCTTGCGAAAAAGCTGGTATTTTAGCAGAAGTTCGCGCTCGTGAATTCTATGAAAAACCAACTACAATCCGTAAACGTGAAAAAGCAACACTTGCTAAACGTCACGCTAAACGTAATGCTCGCGAAAACGCGCGCAATACCCGTTTATACTAATTTGTAGTATTTTCTAACTCGAGTTAAGACAAACCGTGAAACCTTTTGGGTATCACGGTTTTGTTGCTTTAAACTCATCGAAAAAAAGTCACGCAAAATCAACCGCACTTTCGCATCGTATTCAAGGAGGCAAGGCAATGAAAGGCTCAATTCCACGCCAATTTATTGATGATCTGCTCACAAAATCAAATATTGTCGATGTGATTAATGCGCGCGTGAAACTTAAAAAAGCAGGACGAGATTATCAAGCTTGTTGTCCGTTTCATCATGAAAAAACACCATCCTTCACAGTAAGTGAAAAAAAACAATTCTATTATTGCTTTGGCTGTGGCGCGAAAGGCAATGCGATTTCATTTTTAATGGATTATGACAAATTAGAATTTGTTGAAGCCGTTGAAGAACTTGCCGCTTCGGCAGGCCTTGAAGTGCCGTATGAAAAACGCCCAAATCAATTCGGCAATAAACCGGATGTGAGCTATCAGACAAAACGTAATTTATACGATTTGATGCAAGAGATTGCGTCGTTTTATCAAGCTCAACTCCCGCTAAATATTCCTGCTCAAAGCTATCTTCAGCAACGTGGTTTATCGCCCGAAATTATCGATCGTTTCCAAATCGGTTATGTGCCCAATGCGATGGATACGGTGTTGCGTCAATTCGGCAAAAATCGAGAAGAACAGAAAAAGCTGTTTGATTTAGGTATGCTTTCTCGCAATGATCGTGGCAATGTGTACGATAAATTCCGTAATCGTATTATGTTTCCGATTCGGGATAAACGAGGTCGTACGGTCGCTTTTGGTGGACGTGTTTTAACGGATGAAAAACCCAAATATCTAAACTCACCCGAAACCATTACATACCATAAAGGTAATGAACTTTATGGTTTGTATGAAGCCTTGCAAATCAATGATGAGCCAGAAAAACTATTAGTGGTTGAAGGCTACATGGATGTGGTGGCATTAGCGCAATTTGGTGTCAATTATGCGGTCGCTTCCCTTGGTACATCGACGACCTCGGAACAAATTCAATTATTGTTCCGTTCAACAGAGCAAGTCATTTGCTGCTACGATGGTGATAGAGCAGGGCGTGATGCCGCTTGGCGAGCACTTGAAAACGCCTTACCTTATCTGGAAGACGGACGACAAATTAAGTTTATTTTCTTGCCAGATGGAGAAGATCCGGATACTTATATTCGTCAATATGGTAAAGAAAAGTTTGAAGAATATATTGATCAAGCTCAGTCTCTCACAGAATTCTTATTCGCGCATTTAAGTCCACAAGTAGATTTCTCGACGCAAGAAGGACGAGGCAAATTAGTGGCACTCGCGGTGCCTTTAATTCGTCAAATTCCTGGTGATATGCTTCGTCTTTCATTGCGGAATATGTTGGCGCAAAAGCTTGGTATCTTTGATCAATCACAGCTTGAAAGCTTAATACCAAATCAAATAGACAAGGCAGCCCCAAAACCTAAAACGCCACAAAAAACCATTAAGAAAACGCCAATGCGCGTGGTGATTTCGCTGTTATTACAGAATTCACAATTAGTAAATCGTATTTCGGATGTCGGTTTGCAAGCCTTAAAACATGAAGCGGGTTACGAATTACTTGAAAAATTGGCCGCACTTTGTCGTGAAAGAGAAGGCATTACAACGGGGCAAATCTTAGAATATTTTCGTGATACAGAATTCAGTAAGCCTCTTGAAATATTAGCCTCTTGGGATCATCTATTAGATGACTTAGAAATCATTAATGCATTCTCTCAAAACTATCGTCGATTGAATATTCAAGCGATTGAACGTGACATTGAAATGCTGATTGCAAAAGAAAGGGCGGAAGGATTAACGGATCAAGAACGAGCAATTTTAGTGAATTTGCTTAAGGGAAAAGAAGAGCAGAAAAAACAGTTAGTTAATCCGTCATAACAATGGTAAAATCTCCTGTTCAAAACAAGGGCTTTTATCTTCCAAAAATAACGCAAAACGGGAATAAAAATGGAACAAAATCAACAATCTAGCGCCGAGCAATATTCAGAACAAATTGAACAGCTAATGGAATTAGGTCGTACGCAAGGTTATTTAACCTATGCGGAAATTAATGACTTGCTTCCGGAAGATGTAATCGATCCGGAATATTACGACAAGTTGTTGCAAACTTTACAGCATGATGCTGGCATTCCGGTTCTTGATGAAGCGCCGGAAAGTGACGACATGATGCTGAATGACACGATTCCAGATGAAGATGCTGTGGAAGAAGCAACGCAGATTTTGTCAAATGTGGAGTCTGAAATCGGTCGAACAACCGATCCTGTGCGTATGTATATGCGTGAAATGGGGACCGTTGATCTTCTTACCCGTGAAGATGAAATCAGCATTGCAAAACGTATTGAAGAAGGGATTGATGAAGTTCAAACCGCGATTGCAGCATACCCAGAAGCGTTAACTGAATTATTAGATCATTATGACCAAGTTGAAGCGGGTAATTATCGCTTAGCTGATTTAATCACAGGCTTCGTCGATCCAAATGTTCCAGAAGAGGAAACGGCAAATATTGATGAGCATTTCGTTGATGAAGATGAAAGTGCTGAATCTGCTGTAGACGTTGATGATGAGGGCGATGAGGAAGATGAAAGCGATAACAGTTCAAGTTCTGATGACAGTGATTCAGATAACAGCATCGATCCTGAAGTGGCGCGTGAAAGATTTGCCGCATTAAGAGAGCAACACACTAAAACATTAGCAACTATTGCAAAACACGGACGCAGTGGTAAACGTGCAAAAGATCAAATTGCTTTACTCGCAGATATTTTTAAACAATTCCGTTTAGTGCCTAAACAATTCGATACGCTTGTTTTATCAATGAAGAATATGATGAAACGTGTACGTGCAGAAGAGCGTCAACTACAAAAAGTATTAGTTGATATTGCAGGTATGCCAAAAGATGAATTTGAGGCGCTTATTGTTGCAAATGGCAGCAGTGATGCATGGGTAGCAAAAGCATTAAAATCAACGAAAGCTTGGGCAAAACGTTTACCAAAATATGAAGAACGTATCCGTTTATCTTTAGATAACTTAGCGAATATTGAGCAAAATACCAATCTTACCATCCAACAAATGCGTGAGATTTGTGATGCGGTATCTCGTGGTGAACAAAAAGCTCGCCGTGCAAAAAAAGAAATGGTTGAAGCCAACTTACGTTTGGTGATTTCTATTGCGAAAAAATATACAAACCGAGGTTTACAATTCTTGGATTTAATTCAAGAAGGGAATATCGGTTTGATGAAAGCAGTAGATAAATTTGAATACCGTCGCGGTTATAAATTCTCAACCTATGCAACCTGGTGGATTCGTCAGGCCATTACTCGTTCCATTGCAGACCAAGCACGTACAATTCGTATTCCGGTTCATATGATTGAAACGATTAACAAATTAAATCGTATTTCTCGTCAAATGTTACAAGAAATGGGACGTGAAGCCACACCAGAAGAGCTTGCTGAACGCATGGGAATGCCAGAAGATAAAATTCGTAAAGTGCTTAAAATTGCGAAAGAGCCAATTTCAATGGAAACCCCAATCGGTGACGACGATGATTCACATTTAGGTGACTTCATTGAGGATTCAACGCTTGAATTGCCATTGGATTCAGCAACCGCACAAAGCTTAAAAGTGGCAACTCATGAAGTGTTAGAAGGCTTAACCCCTCGTGAAGCGAAAGTGTTACGTATGCGTTTTGGTATTGATATGAATACCGACCATACACTCGAAGAAGTGGGTAAACAGTTTGACGTAACCCGTGAGCGTATTCGTCAGATTGAAGCGAAAGCATTACGTAAACTACGTCATCCAAGTCGTTCTGAAACCTTAAGAAGTTTCTTAGATGAGTAATTATTCATTCGTATAAAAAAGAAAAGGCAGAAATATCTGCCTTTTTTAT
>OGPP01000922.1_pt1 | contig 25645 bp, 19 predicted proteins | sample 1553021 | NCBI WGS metagenome assembly OGPP01 (sample SAMEA2580217, study PRJEB22360) | human gut metagenome | biome: human gut; feature: human-associated habitat; material: faeces | place: Denmark | collected 2008/2010
AATACGTTATACACTCGTAAATTAAGTTGGCATGTTTTGACCCCAACATCATTTTTACTCAGGAATACTATAAAAATCCGGCATAAATCATATCAGTCCTGATACAAAACAGACTGTACGATTCATGCCGGATTTTATGATTTGTCATATCTATAATCTTCTACTGCCACGCAGCTCTCACTATACAGGCAGATGTTTACAGTGCAAATATCTCATCAAGAAGCTTCTTTCCTGCCTCCGACTTAAATAGATTCGCTCTCACATTTCTTATATTCTCCTCAGGAAGTCCATCCTCAAAAGCATTCACAAGGAAATCTGCCTCTATCAGAAGCTGGTAATCCATGCCTGTAACACCTGTATAGGTGTGGTGATGTCCAATCAGATAACACACTCTTCCGACGAACGCTTCATCGGCCTCTGAGCCCATTATGTTCTCAAGTATAGCCTTGGCAACCGCCGGTCCCTCAAGCTCCTGATTGCGCCCATCACAATTGCCATACTTCTGCTCACAGATGTGTATTCCTATATCGTGGAGCACAGCCGCAATCTCAAGCACCTGCTGTTCCTTTTCGGATATTCCTTCCATACGTCCCATAAGAGCCGCAAATTCATATACCTTCATGGCATGCTGTATACGCCTTGCATCGCCACTATTGTATTCTATCATCGAGTTAATTACCTTGTCTGTCAGATTCAAGTCATTCATGTTATACCTCATTTCTGAGTGCGCGCAGTCTCCTGCATAATCTCCCGTAAAAAACATAAGAGAAATTACTCTGCAGTATCTGCATCATTCTCCTCAAGCTGCTCCTCTGTAAGTGCAACAAATCCCTGTCTCTTACGCGCCATCTCATCGCTCTCAAGATACTCATCGTAGGTTGTTATCTTGTCAATCATCCTGCCACCGACAAACTCCATAATACGGTTCGCTGTAGTCTGTACGAACTGGTGGTCATGCGAAGCGAAAATCATTGCACCCGGAAACTTGATAAGTCCGTTGTTGAGCGCTGTGATGGACTCCATGTCAAGGTGGTTGGTAGGCTGGTCAAGCAAAAGCACATTAGCGCCCATAATCATCATCTTAGAGAGCATAACTCTTACCTTCTCACCACCGGACAGCACCTTAACCTTCTTGACACCGTCATCACCTGCGAACAACATTCTTCCAAGGAAGCCTCTTACATAGGTCACATCCTTCTCAGGTGAGAACTGCATAAGCCACTCAACGATCGTATCGTCGCAGTCAAAATCCTTCGTGTTATCCTTAGGGAAATAAGCTGTGCTTGTGGTTATGCCCCACTTATAGCTTCCCTCATCCGGCTCAAGCTCGCCTGCAAGAATCTTAAAGAGTGTCGTCTTTGCAAGCTCATCGCTTCCTACAAGTGCAATTTTATCCTCCCTGCCAACGATAAATGATACATTGTCAAGAACCTTTACACCATCAACAGTCTTTGAAAGATTGGTCACCGTGAGAACCTCGTTTCCAATCTCTCTTGCCGGACGGAAATCAATGTATGGGTACTTTCTGCTCGATGGCCTGATGTCATCAAGCTCAATCTTCTCAAGAGCTCTCTTACGTGAGGTAGCCTGCTTTGATTTGGAAGCGTTGGCGGAGAATCTCTGGATGAACTCCTGTAACTCCTTAATCTTCTCCTCCTTCTTCTTGTTGGCTTCCTTCATCTGCTTGACCATGAGCTGGCTGGACTCATACCAGAAGTCATAGTTACCTGCATAGAGCTGAATCTTCGAGTAATCTATATCTGCAATCTGTGTACATACCTTATTGAGGAAATAACGGTCATGAGATACCACGATAACCGTATTCTCAAAATTGATTAAGAACTCCTCAAGCCATGCTATAGCGTCAAGGTCAAGATGGTTGGTAGGCTCGTCGAGAAGCAGGATGTCCGGATTACCGAACAGCGCCTTTGCAAGGAGAACCTTCACCTTCTCACTGCCGTTGAGCTCACTCATCTGCTTGTAATGAAGCTCTGTATCAATGCCAAGACCGTTTAAAAGAGTGGCTGCATCGCTCTCAGCCTCCCAGCCGTTCATTGTGGCGAACTCACCTTCAAGCTCACTTGCCTTAATTCCGTCCTCCTCAGTGAAGTCCTCCTTAGCATAGATGGCTTCCTTCTCCTTCATAATCTGGTAAAGGCGCTCATTTCCCATGATAACCGTATCAAGTACATTATATGCATCGTACTTGAAGTGGTCCTGCTCTAAGAAGGATAATCTCTCACCCGGAGAAATCGTCACGTCACCCTTAGAAGGTTCAAGCTGTCCGGACAAAATCTTTAAGAATGTAGATTTTCCTGCACCATTGGCACCAATAAGACCATAGCAGTTTCCCGGTGTAAACTTGATATTTACATCCTCAAAAAGAGCCTTCTTACCGATTCGTAATGTTACATTATTAGCACTAATCATTTTTATAAATCCTTTCCAAGCCGTCTTGCCCGGCTTCACCCAAAATGGCATACTTAGGATATATTATAACGTATAATAAGGATTTTTCAAGAACTATATTTTAAATCCAGCGAAAATGTGGTATTATTTGTACAATAGTTTGTATCATAATTAGATTTTAAGATATCAAAAAGGAGATTTAGTTTTATGGAACTCACAGATTTACATGTACATTCGACCGCTTCGGACGGCACATTCACCCCTTCGGAGCTGGTCGCAGAAGCTAAGAGGATTGGTTTAAAGGCATTCGCCCTCACCGACCATGACACGGTTGCAGGCGTAAAAGAGGCAACCGCCGCCGCGGATGAAGCAGGAATTGAGCTTATTCCCGGAATAGAGATAAGCACGAAATATAACAGCACATATATTAAGGACAAGGAAGTCCACATTGTCGGATTGTATATTGATTACACCGACGAACATTTTCTGTCTGAGATTGCCGGATACCGCGACAACCGCGATGGCAGGAATGACAAGCTTATTGAGCTGATGAATGAAGCCGGAATGTCTGTCTCTCTTGAGACGATGCGCAATATGTTTGGAGATGACACTGTACTTACAAGAGCACATTTTGCGCGCTACATGGTCAACAAGGGCTATGTATCAAGCACCAATGAGGCGTTCGACAGGTATCTCGGCGAAGGCAAGCCTTTCTATGTATCCAGACAGATGCCGGATCCTGCAAGGGCTGTTGAACTGATACACGAAGCAGGCGGTGTCGCCGTGCTCGCACACCCTATCCTCTACAAGATGTCCGACAGTGAGCTTATGAAGCTCTGCCAGTATCTCAAGCGCCACGGTCTTAACGGCATTGAGGGTATCTACTCAACCTACCGAAGCGGTGATGAGACAACCATCAGACGCATTGCCGGTGAGTGCGGACTTCTCATATCCGGCGGAAGCGATTTCCACGGTGCAAACAAGCCGGACATCAAGCTTGGAATTGGCAGAGGCAATTTAAAAATTCCTTATGAGCTGGCAGTCAACCTTAAGAAGGCGGTACGCTAACTTGGGACAGGGGCGTGTTGGGACAGGGGTCAGACACCATGTCCCAGGACTGGGACACGGTGTCTGACCCCTGTCCCAACACGCCCTGTCAATCATTCCTCGCTCTTCTTATTGCGGTACTCCGCCGGGCTGACCCCGATGTACTTCTTGAATTTCTTGTGGAAATAGTCCACGTTCTTGTAGCCTATACGCTCCGCAATCTCATATACCTTAAGCTTGTTATCCATCAGAAGCTCTATGGCATGGTCAATTCGAACTTTGTCGACATAGGAGTTAAAGCTCTCTCCGACAGTCTTGTTAAATATCTTTCCAAGGTAAGCGCTGTTGTAGCCAAACAGTGAGGCAATGACCTCCAGCTTGATGTTGGTGGCATAATTGTGGTCTATATAGTGCAGGACATCGTCAAGGACACTCTCCCTCGATGAGCTTCCCATGCTTCCCATAAGCATGTCAAGCTGCTTTGAGATATACTCTATTATGTCATACATGTACAGCCGCGATGAGATGTACTCTATAATCTCCGAGTTCTGTGGGAATGTAAAATTGTTGTTGCTGTATATTCTGTTTATATTTTCCTTGACCTGCAAAAACAAATCAGTCAGGAACAACTTGACCTGACCAATCGGTGCATCAACATTATATAAGTATTCCTCAATGCTGAACAGAACCTCAGCGACCTTGCGCCTTGAGAATGCCTGTATGTAATCCGTTATCCTGGTACAATAATCTGTTATTCTCGTCTTATCAAGTGTCTCTAATGCCTCCCGGACATGCGGAAGCTCCTCAAAGCCAAGCGTGTGCTGTCCCTCCGTGCAGAAGAAACGCCTCTTTATAAGCGCATACGCATCCGAATACGATATATGTACATCAAAAAGCTCATTGACAGGACGTCCGTATGCTATAAAAAGGGTATCCATAGGACTTCCCTTCTGTGGCGGCGTGCTCTCATAGTGTTCGATGAACCGTTCAAACTTCTCTATTGCAAAGCTTCCCTTCAGTATTATGACATTATATTCATCATCCATGAAATGTTCAAATGACTGTCCGCCATTGTTAGTTACCTTCAAAAGTTCAGAGAACTGATAAGGCATATTCACGCCTTTTTCAATATCAAAATTCTCATATAGTACAACCTGATATACCGGAGCTTCAAGTCCAAGCTCCTTTGCCGAGAACATATCCTTATCGACCTGATTTCTCACAAGGTCATGCAGCAGTTCCTTTTTAGCCTTATTTCTATAATGCTCGTTATGCGATACATTCTCTTTTTCGGACTTTATCTGTTCCCCGATACGTACTACCGCCTCCGAAAGCTCGTCCTCATCAATAGGCTTGGTAATGTAATTCTCCACCCCAAGTCTTATCGCTGTCTGGGCAAACTTAAAATCAGAAAAACCGCTGAGAATTATAAATTTTCCGTTATACCCATGCTCTCTGGCATTCTCAACTACCTCAAGTCCTGTGAGCTTAGGCATCTTGATATCTAAAAGAACAAGACTGGGACGAAGCTCATATATCTGCTTTAAAGCCTCCTCACCATTGGCTGCCTCTCCACAGACCTTGAAGCCTAACTCTTCCCAGTCTATTATACATTTAATACCTTCCCTAATATTCTTTTCACCATCTGCAATAAGAATTGTTTCCATGTCTTCCCCCAGTAAGATTTTGTAAAAATATTATAAAATATACCGATGATAATGTCAAGGAAACAGCACTTATCACAATATCAGGAAACAGCACATATCACCATATCCGGCACTATCTGCCATAAATACCTGTCTGTATTCATCGCAGAAAAATGCCGGATATACTCAGTTTTCACAACAGCCTCTTTTTCACTGTTTTATCTTACTATGTTTTATTTTACTATTGTTTTATTTCACTGTTATGTTACTGTCATTTTAAATTTATGATATTTTACTCTTCTGTCGTTTTATCTTTCTTAGGCTTAAGCAATATAACCACCACAATGCCCGCCACAAGCACAACTCCGACAATTATTGCCACCGCTGCCCCTGTGCTCAAGGTTGCCCCCGAGGAAGCTGCAGACGTCTGCTGTCCCGGCTCAGATGTATTATCTTCCTCTGAGCTTGTCTGTGTCTCCTCAGGTGTTGTGCTCTCAGTCTCACTTTGCGGCTCTGTCGGCTGTTCATCGGTCTCATGGCTTATATCAACCTCAGGAGCAGGAATAATATCGCCGACCGAAGCAGCCTCCGACTCAGCCGGTGTAATACCTGACACGCCAAGAAGAATCTCTGCTGTCGCCGTGCCCTCCGCATACGCTGTAACCTTGGTACCGCCTATTTTAAATGCATTCGCAAGCACCTGTGCCTTTCCGTTCTCAACTGCTGCAAGCGGCTGTGATATTGCGGCAACAGACTCATCCTCGGACGCAAAATATATCTTTTCTGTCGCGTTCCCAGGAGTAACCTTGGCAATTATAGAGTATGTGCCATCCGCATTGTCTACCACCTCAAGCTCCATGCTCTCGATTGCGACATCCTCTGCAGCATTCTCTTCACCTGCACCCTCGAATTCCATTCCGGATAAGGTGAAGGTTATCTCAATAGTCTTAGGATTCTCAATATCCTTGAAATCAGCTACATGCTTCTTTACGACAACCTCTTCAACCATGGAACCATCCCATGAGTTGATTGGGTCATTGGTATCGAATATCCCCGAGGACTTGAGTGCACTCTTAGGCTCCGTCTGTGTGATGGTAAGCTCTGTTCCGTCCACAACAATCTTATCATACATTATATTACATGCCGAAAGCTTGGACTTCTTAGCCTCTCCAAGTGTAACATCATGGTCTTTGATATAGATTGCCGTCATATGGCTTAAGCTGTCAACGCCGGCCTTTGCCGCATCATCGGATAAATCCTCGTCACAGTTGAAGGTAAGCGTGTATGTGCCGTCACCGTTTACTGTTATTGGCCTGCCGTATTCATTGGAAAAATATGAGTTGTCATTATCGTTATAATATACATTTACCGCAAGCGATATCTCATTGGCACCCGCCTTGTGTCCGACAACCACACGCGTAACAGCACTCTTTCCTGTCGAGGCGGTTGTTGTCACATAGGCAACTCCGTCCGTCTTTGCAAGCACCTTGCCCGTCCGCGATACGGTCACTACGTCCTCATTTGAGGAACGGTAGGTAAAATACTCTTTTGCGTCATTTGTCTGTGCACCGATATATGTATACGAATCGGCATTGAGTTCAAGCTGCTCAGGAACGGAGAGCTCAATATCCTCCGCGCCCTTTCCGGCAATGACAGTTACGGTCATACTCTTGCTTACGCCATCCTTCTGGCTGTACGCAGTGATCGTTGTCGTTCCTATTCCGCGCGCGCGGATACGTCCATCATATACCGTGGCAACAGAAGGATCATCTGTTTTCCAGAGTACAATATCGTTCGTATCCTCAGGTAAAACATCCTTTACTGAGGTCACGTAAAGTGCCCCGACCTCGATGCACAGCTCATCCTTCTCCATCTGGAAATCAGTGATAGGAACTATCTGTGTCCCCTTCGATAAGTCTGAGCAGTCGGCAGGTCCTTCAAGATATTTTCCTCTGAGTATAGCTGCAATCAGATCCGGATATACAGGCTCACATTTTCCCCTGTCAATAAGTGTGAAATTATAGTCCGTAGGCTCCTTTGTAAGATCATACTCTCCGTTATCCCAATAGCATGCCACAATCATGCCTGTGCTGCATATCCTGTTGACAACCTCATAATGGTATGCCCTGTCCGCCTCATTTCTCTTATCAACCGCACCATACTCACCCACTATTACAGGAACTCCCTGTGATGTGAACTTCTCAAGCTGTGCAAATTCTGCAACAAGCTCATCGGTCATATCCTTCGTCCACTCTGTGTAGGTTGTGTTCTCAGCAAGTCCGAACAGCCAGTTATAATAGTGAACAGACAGGAACAGCCTGTTCTCGACAGTATCCTCAGGAAGTCTGAAATCATACTGCGTTGTATTGGTTATGTTCGTGTATCTTCCCGGAACAGACAGCCACCTGTATGCATTATTTGAGCCTGTTCCTCTTACAGTGTCAACGAACACCTGATTAAGCTCCATTACCCTGTCCATATCGAACTGAATGTTGTTTCCCGGACCTGTCACCTCATTCATCGACTCGAATATAAGGTGTTCATCATAGTCCTTGAACCTCTTTGCAATCTGCTTCCAGACCGCCTTGTATTTTTCCTTGACGGAATCGAAGTCATCCGAAGCAATCCGAAGCCAGCCTGTCTGCTCTGCTCCATCATGATGGATGTTGACAATCACATACATATCCTGCTCAATGCAGTAATCTACGATGTCCTGAACACGGCTTATCCATTTGTCATTGACTGCATAGCCGTTCTCGTCATCAATCATTGTTCCCCATGTAACAGGAATCCTCACAGTATTAAAGCCGTTATCATGTACGGTCTTTATGACCTGCTTTGTTGTCTCAACATGCTGCCAGAGCGTCTCATTAGGAGTAAACCCGGTATGTCCGTCCATGGTATTTCCAAGATTCCATCCGGCTCCCATCTCCTCAACCATCTCCTGTGCCGTAAGCACACGGAAAGGCTGCTGTGTGGCTGCCGCGACAAGCCCCTTATCATCCGAAGCATATACACCCACCGGAAGCTGTGCCATAACCGTTCCTGCCATCATTACCGCTGCCGTGGCAACCGCACACACACGTCCAAATAATTTTCTCATTATCCTTCCTTCTCCTTTCGTTCAATATCCTTAAAAATATATAACGCACCTGCACTTATCGTGTAAATAATGCAGGCCGGCCCTATAAGTATCATAAAATACATTGTAGTTGTATTCCAGAACATGACCACAACCTCAAGAGCAACGATAGCCGTCATCACAATTGAGCGTCCAAAGTACCTTGTATAAATCTCAAAGGAATTTTTCATGGTATTTATAAAAGAATTTTCATATCTCGCAAGCAGCGCATAGGAATACATAAAACCGCTTATTCCAATGGCTATCGCCAATATTCCCATCACAAGGCAGATGAATGGATTGCCTTCAAGCTTTTCAAAAAGCTCAAAATCAAGATATACCGCATAAGCTATCAGCAGATTTAATAGTCCAAGTGGAATACCCTTCTTCCAGTTTTCCTTAAACGCAGCCCAGAAAGCTTGGAATATATACCCTTCACTTCCATCAGCCATCTTAAGCCCCACAGCGAATGCTGCCGTGGTCGAAGCCCCGATTGTTACAATGGGCAATGAAAATAATAACCAGAAAAAATTCAGCTTCACAACTACCCAGAATGTTGATATGAACTTATAGAGCGGGCTGTCAACGCTGAAAAACTTCATCTAAAGCCTCCTTTCCAAGTAACCAACGTCACTGTTTCATGTTTCATAATTGAAAAAGCTGCCGCACCTAAGTGCTACCTTAGTGCAACAGCCTTTTCATTTTAGATATGCATTACTATCAAGTTCAAATTCAGGAAACCTTACTTGGCATCCTTAGCACGAACCTCTTCCTCAAGCTGATGACGAATTGCTGCTTCATTCTCATTCCAGGTAATGCACTCCTCATATCCATACTCATAAGCATCGGAAATCATCTTAGATACGATTGACTCGTACTCTGCATCTGTTGAAGCATATATAGCATTCCAGCTTCCCTTTACGATACAGTCTGTAACCTGATTCCATGTAACCTCAAGCTCATCTGATCTTACACCATCTGTGTAGGTTGTTGCCGGAGCTACCTTGTATGCGTGGTGGTTAAGGTAATCCTGAACTGAGACAGCACTCGTCTTATCTCTCCAATCCTGCTCAATGCTGCACGAAGCCTCAGCAAGATTGCTCTTCCAGTTCTGCCAGTTGTAGGTCTCACCGTTAGAATCCGGGTTCTTTGCATCAAGTGACCATGTGATATTGTTAATCTGCTGACGTCCATCACCGAATGTACCTAAATCATCAGGCATTACTGTGTTTACATCTCTGATTGCACTTGCGCCAAGTGTTGTGAAGTTAGTGTTCTTCTCATCATCGTAGTACCATGTAACTCCCTCAGGGCCATACTCCGATACCATTCTTCCCTCAGGTGTGCACAGCCAATTGATAATCTCCAGACAAAGCTCAGGATACTCTGTCTTAGAACCAATAGACCATATTCTGTTGCCGCCGGCTGTATCCATTCCATATACAATAGGAGTTGCATCCTCAGGCTTCATTGTGAGCATCATCTTGTCATCCTTAATGTGCTCCTCTGTGTTGTATGCAAGTGAACCTGCATAGTTGAAGATTGAGAAGAATACACCACCGTTTAATACCTTATCAATCATCTCATTGTATGTCTGAGTCATTGAATCCGGGTCGAGAAGTCCTCTCTGATAAAGTGTGTTAAAGAACTTCAGCATCTCAAGATATGGGCCATTCTCCTCAAGTGCACCATGGAACTCACCTGTATCACTGTCGTACAGGCCAAGATGAAGCTCATCATAGCCATACCATGCTGTCGCCATAGACTTAACATACATTACCATGTTGCCATCCCAATCCGGCCAGAGTGACACACCATAGGTCTTGTTACCCTTGTCATCTGTAGGACAGAGAGCCTGCATTGACGTAGTAAATCCGCAAGGTCATCAAGTGACTTAACCTCAGGGTAATCAAGTGCCTTGTAAAGATCCCATCTTAAATCCCATGTATAGAAGAAATCCTGATGATCCTCACTGCTTGTAGCTATTCCATGGCCAATACCATGTACAAGTCCATCTGAGTTAATCTGCTTGTTCTTCTCAAGTGCAGCCTGCATATTCTCTGCTATGTATGGTGCACAATCGTTTAACATATTGTCCTCATTCCAGTCAAGAAGTGCACCTGCCTCAACAGCAGCCTTATACTGCTTGCCTGCACTTCCGAATACAACAATGTCACCTAAGTTTCCGGACTCCATTCTTGTATCGAAGGTTCCGTCCGAATCAGGGATGATGTTAAGCTTGACATTGAAACGGTCTAACATCTCCTTGGCAAACCACCCTACCTGTTCACCATTGTAGTTAGCTAACTGGCTGAATACAGTAAGTGTTATAGGGTTCCCTTTCTTATCGGTACCGGCTCCGTTGCTCTTTGAGCACGCGCTCATCGACAGCACCATTGCAGCCGATAATGTTACGGCTGTAAGCTTTTTTAATAATTTGGATTTTCTCACGTATTTGTCCTCCTTTTTTTATTGACCTGCTTTTGTATTTTATCTATTTTCATACACTAAAGCAATCATTTGTTAATAATTAACGCCTTAACCCTTAACCGCACCTAACATAATACCTTTTTCAAAGTATCTCTGAAGGAACGGATATACCAGAAGAATAGGTATGATTGTTACCATTGATACCGTATACTTGATTACCTTCATGTTCATCTGCTGCTGCATTGCCGCTGTTGCCGCTGTTGTGTTATTCATAATACTGTCAAGGTTACTTGAGGAGTTGAGGTATACATACAATCTGTGCTGCAGCGTATAGAGCTTAGGACTGTTCTGCATGTAGATAAGTGAATCGGTAAACGAATTCCAGTGACCTACAGCACCGAAGATTGTGATTGTGGCAAGTATCGGCTTACACAGCGGAAATACAATCCTTCTGAATACTGTCATAAATCCCGCACCATCAATATATGCGCTCTCCTCAAGCTCCGCCGGAATTGATTCAATGTATGTCTTGACAAGAATTATGTTGTACGGTGCCACAATTCCCGGAAGAATATATACAAGGTAGTTATCCGTAAGTCCCAGCATGAGGAAGTTCAGATATACAGGAATGATACCTGCATTAAAGTACATTGTAATAACGAGGAATCTGTACCATAGCTTTCTGTGCCACATCTCCTGCTTAGTAACAAGGTATCCTGCAAGAGCTGAGGCAAGCACCATGAGGAATGTTCCTATAAGTGTTCTTGAAACCGATACAAGAAATGCATTTCCAAGGTCATTAACCTGAAGCATCGCAGCATAGTTGTGGAAATTGATTCCTACCGGATAAAAGTTGATTTTTCCCGCACGTACCAGATCATTTGATGAAATCGTATTGATGAACAGGTAGTAGAATGGGAAAAAGCATGACAATGTAAACAATCCGAAAAACAGGTAGTTTAATATATTGAATACAATGTCTGTTGGTTTTAATTTGTACTGCTTTTTATGTTTTTTGTAATAAGCCCTCTCGGCTCTCTCATCAAGCCTTTCCTGCTTTGTCTTAGCCATGTTCCCACCTCCTATACAATACTCTCGCCACGGATAGCTTTTGAAATTCCGTTAGCTACAAAGAGCAAGATTACACTGACAATAGTCTTAACCATACCTACAACAGTTGAGAGAGGTATGAGTCCTCCGCTGATACCCAGCTTATATACATAGAGATCAAGTACTTCTATAGTTCCTGAGTTGTTAGCTGTCTCGAATACAAGGTACTGATCCATACCATTGCTGAGGATTCCGGCAACAGCCATAAGAAGAAGTACACAGTATGTAGGAAGAAGTCCCGGAAGTGTTATGTACCACATCTTCTGGAATCGTCCGGCGCCATCGACCGTAGCTGCCTCATAGAGCTGTACATCTATACCGGAGATAGCTGCTATGTAAATGATTGCGCTCCAGCCTGTTCCCTTCCACATGCCCCATGCAAGCATCTTGAACCATGTTCCGTTATCACCCATCAGATAGTTGGTTGCGTGATTAGCACCTGTAATCATTGTGAGGAATCCGTTTAAGAAACCATCTGTTGAGAAGATTGCATAAGCTATAGCGTATACTAAAACCCAGCTTATGAAGTTAGGAATGGTTGTAAATGTCTGTACAAACTTTCTGAACCATGTACACTTAATCTCCGAAATAAATATCGCGAATACCAGCGGAACCCAGCTTGTTGCAATTCCAAGTCCACTCATTACCAGAGTGTTACGAAGAACTCTCACGATATCTCTTCTCGTTGCGGCATTGTTAAAAAGATACTTAAACCATTTAAAACCTACAAAATTATCTGCTGAAAGAGTTCCACCTGCAGAATAATCGAAGAATGCGTATCTCCATCCAAACAGTGGCAGATAACAGAATATGAATGCCAGCATTGCGAATGGAAGAAACATGAGGAACAATCTGTACTTCGTCTGCATCTCCATCTTATCTGTTCTGGCTGCTCTTGGCAGTACAATAAGATTTAAAACTGCCATTGCGAGCTGTATCACTACAATACCCAGAAATAAAAACCATCCTGCTGCGAATGCAGGGGCAACCTTCTCGGGTCTGCTGCATACAGCCATCTCATTATAACCTAATAAAAGAAATATAAGTCCTGCGCCTTCAAAGGCTGAGCCAGCCAGTGAAATGATATTGCTCAGGTTCTTCATCTTAAGATTTCCAAGTGATACACAGGAGCCTCCGGCACATACTGCAATGCCTATGCATATAAGCATGCTTCCCACAAAAATAAATGTGTAAGCGCTCTGTGATACCCAGCCCTGGCGAATAGCTCGTCCGGCTCCGCTAATAAGACTGTCGTATGACACGCCTGCCGTAAATACCGAAAGATTCTTACTTATCAGTGCTGAAAAACGTCCCGGATTGACTGCCGGAAGAAACATCATAAACACGGACAGAAGTGACACTAAGCGTGACACGTAATAGAACTTATTAGCTGTTTTCTCTCTTTTGCTAATTTTCTCGTTCATCTTGATACCTCCTTGCTTTATGATTACATTATATATTTTTAATCATTTTTTTAATACAGTCATTATAAGTTCAAAATTACATTCATTTTTTGCAGTGTAATTTTAAGCTCATAAATCATCTGATTACACAGCAAAAAGCCAGTAACATTCTCAATGTTTCCCGCTTGCAGCACATATGCTTCCAGCATATATGCTGCAAGCATATATAAAATTGATTCAGTACTTCCTGAGCCAAAAAAACTGCCGTCCGGAAATTGCTTGCCGGACGGCAGTTAAATGTGTCTGGTATTATCAGGAAAAATCCGTAAAATTATCCTTACTTTTTCTTCTTAACTGCCACAACAACGATTGCTGCAACAACAACTACTGCTGCAACGATAGCAATAATAACGCCTACTGATACACCGCCATTGGATGCCTCAGCATTTGCATTAGCTGCTGTAGTTTCAGGAGCTTCACTCTTAGTCTCTGTGGACTGTGAAGTTGCTTCTGTTGCTGCTGTGTCACCACTTGCTGCCGCATCAGGGTTATCGTAAGCTAAACCTGATACTGTGAATGTAACCTCAATGTCCATACCTGCTGATAATGTGTATGCGAACTCATTATCTGCCTTAAAGCCGTCATTGTATGTATTGATAAGAAGAGCCTTGATGTAATCCTTGGTATCAGGATCCTGGAAGGCGGTATCGAAATCATATACACTCTTGCCACCCATCTTAACCTTGATATCTGTAAGCTCTACGCCCTTATCAAGAGGAATATCTGTTGAAAGGAATAAGAGGTTAAGTGTCTCTGCATCATCTGCAAAATCAACACCCGTGAGAGATACCGTGTATGTACCGTTTCCCTTGATAACGGCATCACTGATTGTACCTGTTCTTACAACTTCATCATTGCCGTTCCAGCCTGTAATCTGGTCAAACTCAGGAGTTCCAAGACCATAGCTGTCATTCCATGCGTTACGGAATGAGTAAGCTGCTGTCTGGACACCGATGTATACGTTGAACTCGCCATTAGCATCGAATTCGCCATTGCCTGTTACCTCGCCTGCCTCAGCATTCTTGCCGAAATCAGAAACTGTAAATGTAACCTCTACAGACTGAACACCTGCAAGCTGATCTGCTGTCCAGAGACATGCTGTAGCGCCCATAAGGTCGCCGCCTGCAATACGCTGGTCAAGATGGCTGTCATCACCTGCTGTTGCTGTGTTGTCCGGTGCATTCCACTCATTGTAAAGGTTAACTCTTGTATCTACGCCGGCACCATCTGCTGAACATGTGTAGCTTGGTCCCTGAAGAGTAATCTCCTCACCATTAATCTTGATGCTGTCAACTGTGAGAACACATGCTGTACCAAGAAGAGCCTCGCCGTTAGGAACCTGAAGTGCGTTAAACTGTGCAAGATCCTGTGGCTCTGCAGCATTCATGGATACTGTGTATGTGCCATCGCCTGTGATTGTTGCGTCAACATACTCAGCCTCATACTCGCCCCAGCTCTCATTGTTAATATTAAGATGAGCTACAGCCTCTGTTGCTGCGTCCGAAGTATCTGCTGCCTCAGCAGGACCGCCTGCTGTACCAAAGCCTGATACTGTAAAGTTAACTACGATGGAAGTAACTCCTGTAAGCTGGTCTGCTGTCCAGAGACATGCAGTAGCATCTGCTACATTTCCCTCTGCAACACGACAGTCGGCATGCTTATCATCACCTGCTGTTGCTGTTGCATCCGGTGCATTCCACTCATTGTAAAGGTTAACTCTTGTTGTAACTCCTGAACCATCTGCTGAACATGTGTAGCTTGATCCCTGAAGCTCAATCTTCTCTCCGTTAAGTTCAATGGAATCAACAGTGATAACTGCACCTGTTCCAAGAACCGACTCACCATTGACAACCTCAAGTGCATTGAACTGTGAAAGATCCTGCGCCTCTGCTGCTGTCATTGATACTGTGTAGGAACCGTCTCCTGTAATCTCTGCATTAACCCACTCAGCGTCGAACTCTGACCACTCTGAATTGTTAATGTTAAGGTATGCTGTTCCATCAGGAAGTGAAGATGAATCCTGTGCTGCAAGCACCGGAACGGCATTTGAAAGTACAAGTGTTCCGGCAAGAATGCTTGCCAATACTTTTTTGAACTTTCTCATAGATAAAACCTCCTTAAAATATTTGCTAAAGGGTATGCGTAACCCACCCTCAGCGTTTAACCTTATTCTATTCTAAGGATAAAAATAAAAAAACATTGTATTTTTTACTTTTTTTACACTCTAATTTTTACTTTTATTAGGCAAAATAACGGTAACCATCGTTCCCTCTCCCTCCACGCTGTCAATATTCACGCCATACCCATTGCCATAGCACAGCTTGATTCTCTGGTCAATATTTGACATGCCTATACTTGAATGTTTGGATATGCTGTCCTCCTTAAGACTGTTTCTGACTTCTTCAAGCTGTTTTTTTGTCATTCCGTTGCCGTTGTCCGACACTTCTATAATAAGACAGCCGTCACTTGAATCCGTATTGCCCTGTACTGCCGTCCCTTCCGTTCCGTTTATTTTTTCATATATGTGTATCCTTATATATCCCATCCCATCGACACCCTCGAGTCCATGAACAACTGCGTTCTCAACAATAGGCTGTAAAAGCAGCGGCAGAAGCATATACTCCTGCGTGTCAATCCCATCATCCACAGTGAGAGTATAATTGACCCTGTCATCAAATCTTATCTTCTGGATTTTAATGTATGTATCGATGTGTTCGAGCTCATTTGCAAGCGTTGTATATGTGGTTCCTATATTTACAAGCACATACCGTAAAAGCTTTCCAAGAAGCTTTATCCCGGTTGCGACCTCCCTGTCCCCTGCCGTGAATGCCTTCATTCTGAGCGTCTCAAGGGTATTATACAGAAAATGCGGATTTATCTGGCTTGCAAGCATCTTAAATTCCATCTCCTGCTGTTCATTCTGCAGCTGCTTCTCATTTAACATCGCCTCATACATGGCGACCTTCTGCTGCTCTATGGTGTCAACCATCACAAGCAGATCCCCATAGGCCTGCTGTAATTCATAGCTTCCGGAAAAGCTTTTGAGAATATTGTAGTCCTCATTGCTCGCCTTGTGCATCTCGTCTCTGAGCGTATTAACCTGGCTTACGAAATTATGCGAGAACTGTATCATGAACACCGCCGGAACCACAAGCGCCACAACAACTATCAGCAAGGATATATACAGGGTCTTCATAATACTCCATATTGCCTTTTTGTCAATTGTTGTCACGTACAGATTCGTGTCCGACACCTTTAAGGACTGTGAACCTATCTCCACCAGACTGTCCACACCTTCAAAATCATCCATAAATTTTTCTGAATAATATTTTTCCGTCCGATTCACCTCAAAAGGCAGCTTTTTTCCATAGTAGCTTCTCTTGTTGCTATAAAATATTTCACTGTCATCAAAGGTTATCAGGGTTATGTATTCACTGTCTCCAAGCCTGCTTTCAAGATAATTCTCACTCACCTTTATCACCATGACCGCCTCGCAGCTGCTTCCAAGGACTGTTATCTTTCTTACAAGCGAATAGCTGTACTCGACATTCTTATAGCTGTTCGGTTCCACTATCAGCTGATAAAACGGGCTGTACTGTGAAACAGCCTTCTGATACCAGTCCTTAGCCTTTATTTCATCTGTTACTGTCTTAAAATATTTAAAGTCCGACGCATACGGTGTTGTGGTATATATCGTTATGCTGCCTATCTGGCTATAATTCTGTACAAATGAATCTATAAGCGTATATGCCCTCGCCGCATCCCGGAATTCCATCTCACTTCCATATTTGCCGCCAAGCACTTCTATCGTCCTGCTGTCATAGGTAATACTGTCGGATATGTTGTATATCTGGTCGCTGACCTCCTTCATTATCTTTTTAGACGAGTTATTGCTGCCATGTAAAAGATCCCTGTGATGATTTAACAGCATATTATATGTATTCAGTATAAGGAAAACGCCAAGTGCAAGCACCGGCAACACCACTGCACACACATACACGATATTAAACTGTTTTCCTATCTTCATTTTGTTAAAAGAAATCATGTCAAACCTCGTCCTGTATTTTGATTATTCTAATATATCACATTCCCTCTACAGTCCACAACATACAAAAATTGATGTAAACAGCTAAAAAAAATATGGTAGTTATTTTTTCATGCCTACTATATAATCATTCTATAGGATTTTTCCTAACAGTTAATTACGAAGCTACATAATTTTTAGTTAAGGATCAGGAGGTATAAAATGAAATTCTCTAATGGTTGCTGGCTTGAGAAGGAAGGCTGTTCCTGCTTCTCACCTCAGGAAGTATATTTTACCAGGATTGAAAAGAACAAGGTCACACTGTGTGCACCTACAATAAGAATAATCACAAGAGGCGATACCCTCGGAAGCATCAACCTTACGGTTGTGATAACTTCCCCTGCTAAGGGTGTCATAAGAGTACAGACCTGCCATCATGCAGGAATGTTGGCAAAGAGCCCTGCATTTGAGCTGAATACAAGCGAAGACAACATGAGTGTGACTGAGACGGATGAACTCATCACAATAACAAGCGGTGATCTGTCCCTTGAGATTACCAAGCTTCCTTGGAGCATGACATATAAGCACAAGGGAAGAGTTCTCTCCAAGAGCGGAAGAAAAGACCTCGCACTTATGAAAACCGACTGGAAGGGTTACGCTTATGACAAGGGTGACTACACAGATACATACATCAGACAGCAGCTTTCAATGGGTGTAGGTGAGCTTTTATACGGCTTTGGCGAACGCTTCACTCCTTTTGTGAAGAACGGACAGTCAATAGATATATTCAACCAGGACGGTGGCACAAGCACAGAGCAGTCCTACAAAAATATTCCTTTCTATGTATCAAACAAGGGCTATGGCGTGTTCGTAAATCACCCTGAGAAGGTGTCCTTTGAAGTCGGAACCGAAATGGTCACAAAAGCAGAGTTCTCTGTTGAAGGAAGCTATCTCGACTACTTCTTCATCGACGGACCATCCATGAAGGATGTACTTGTAAAGTACACAGACCTCACCGGCAAGCCTTCACTTCCGGCACCTTGGACCTTCGGACTGTGGCTCTCAACATCATTTACAACCAACTACGATGAAAAGACTGTAATGAGTTTCATCGACGGCATGCTTGACCGTGGTATCCCGCTCCGTGTATTCCACTTCGACTGCTTCTGGATGAAGGAATTCCACTGGTCCGACTTTGTATGGGATGAGCGCGTGTTCCCTGACCCTGAGGGCATGTTAAAAAGAATAAAGGCTAAGGGACTTAACATCTGTGTATGGATCAACTCCTATATCGGACAGGAATCCGTACTCTTTGCTGAAGGTGTTGAGAAGGGCTATTTTGTAAAGAGAACCAACGGCGATGTATGGCAATGGGATATGTGGCAGCCGGGAATGGCACTTGTCGACTTCACGAACCCTGACGCCTGCAAATGGTTCCAGAGTAAGCTCGAAGTGCTTCTCGACATGGGCGTCGACTGCTTCAAGACCGATTTCGGTGAGAGAATCCCTACCGAGGATATCATGTACTTCGATGGCTCAGACCCTAAGAAAATGCACAACTACTATACATATCTCTACAACAAGTGCGTATATGAGCTTCTTGAGAGAAAGCGCGGCAAGGGTGAAGCTGTTCTTTTTGCCCGCTCCGCTACCGCAGGCGGACAGAAGTTCCCTGTTCATTGGGGCGGTGACTGCTGGTCCGACTATGAGTCCATGGAGGAGAGCCTTCGCGGCGGTCTTTCACTGTGCATGTCCGGCTTCGGCTTCTGGAGCCATGATATAGGCGGTTTTGAGAGCACCTCCACACCTGACGTATACAAAAGATGGGCAGCCTTCGGTCTGTTAAGCTCCCACTCACGTCTGCACGGAAGCTCCTCCTACCGCGTACCTTGGGCATACGATGAGGAGGCTGTCGATGTAGTCCGCACCTTCACATTGTTGAAGGCTTCACTTATGCCTTACCTCTACCGCAACGCAATCTATGCTTCACAGACCGGTATTCCTATGATGAGAAGCATGGTACTTGAATTTACGGCTGACCGCAACTGTTCATATCTCGACAAGCAGTACATGATGGGCGACAGTCTCCTCGTCGCACCGGTTTTCAACGATGAGAGCATTGCAGAGTACTACCTGCCTGCCGGCACATGGACTAACTACTTCACCGGAAAGAAATACACCGGAGGCTGCTGGTATTCAGATAAATGCGGCTACCTTGAGATTCCTCTTTTCGTCAAGGAGAACTCTATCGTTGCAGTCAATACTGCCGCTGACCGTCCTGACTATGACTATGCTGACAATGTAACCTTCCGCGTATATGAGCCATCGGACTGCACAACAACAGTCTATGACATGAAGGCAAACGCCGACACCACAATAAGTGTCAGGAAGTCCGGCAACGAACTCACAATAACCATCACCGGAACAAAGAAGTGCAATGTCGAATTAGTCAACCTGGCAACAGAGACCGACCTCACAGGGCTTACCGCCGGAACATATACTGTTACGGTTAAATAATTACAGTTATACAGTTAAATAAATAGATTCATTTTAGCAGGCGATATCTTCCGGTATCTGCCCAGCAAATGAAATAATGTGCTCAAGGGCAGAGAAAACGTCCGTATATCGTGACGTTCTCTGCCCTTACTTGTTGAAAAAATAGTTTTAGGCAGAGAAAAATAATATTTTTTCTATAAAACAGCCATTTTTCTCAGTCCAAAGTATAAATTATCAGATGTTTGGGCAGACACAATAACCCGGTCAAATAAAAAATTCTGCCCTTGGGGCAGGAATTTCCTGTCAAGGGCAGAAATTACACTCCCGCTATTCATTCAAGCTTTCCAGCATATTTTCTATATACTCCTCCACCTCCTCAAGCGTTGTGGCATTGGATATGCTCTTATAGACATCCCTGTCAAACACAAGCCCTGCATTTGTCTCAAGAAATACATACCGCTCACCATCCGCAAAGCCGTAGTCTGCCAGCTCCCTCTTGTCTAACTCTGCTCCGTTTTCCATCCACCGAGAGCTCGTATCATCATACTCAATAGGCATGAATATTCCTGTCATACCCGTTTTCATGTCTGTGATGATATCGCTTCCTATCACCCTGACGATTGGCGTTATGGCACACGGAAGCAGCACCTAAACCGTCTCAACATGTTTTGACATCCGAACCCTAAGTTATAAAAAATAGGAGAAGATTCTCATAAATCTTCTCCTGTTAGATTCCCACAGCCTATTTTCTGCTCCACACATAGCAGAACGCCTGTGTTCTGGCTGCAAACTTGTATTTCTTTAAAAGCTCCCTGACCTCAGCCTTGGTGTACCATCCCGGCGTAATCTCCTCAAAGGTGGATGTGCTCTCCTTGAACTCTCCTCTTGCCTTTCCTACTATGCACACATTAGTCTCATTTGAAAAGCCCACCGCACTGTAGCTTGTCCCAATCATATCGTCAACTCTGTAAAGCTCCAGTCCTGTCTCCTCAAGCAGCTCCCTGCTTGCGCTCTGCTGCGGTCCCTCACCCGGGTCGATAAGTCCGGCAGGGAAATTGTATACCCAGTCACCGACAGCCATGCGGAATTCCTTGTTGAGCACAATCCTCTCGTCAGCCTCATCTGTGGCGATAATAACCACCGCATCAGCCACCTTGCCGTGCAGCTTGTCATAATCAGTTATATCGTCACTACGGCTTATCATCTCATATATCTTCTGCTTGCCGTCAACCGTCTCATATTCCACATCATAGCGTGTTATAAATCTGCCTTCCTCGCGCTTTGTTATACCTTTAAATTTCATTTTTATACCCCTGCATACTGCAAGCATTGCTTGCAGTACTGCCACCAATAAGTAGTTTGAAAGTTTTTCTTTCAAACTTATACTCCTGTATACTGCAAGGCAGTACTGCCAACAATAAATAGTTTGAAATTTTTATTTTCAAACTTAGCCTCTATTATCATATTTGATTCTGAAATTGCAAAACACAGCTGTGAAGTTAATCAATCGTATAAATTCCAGATTTTCGCAATTATAAAATTATATGTGATATCTAATTGCATTGTGGGTAATTTATAAGTTAATCATCACCGTCTGTCTTATATCCTCAACGCTCATTCCAAGACTTATGATATATTCGCCATGTTCGTATGTAAAAGCAGACTTGCTCTCGTCATAGTATGAGAAAGCCTTCTTGTCAAGCTCAAAGCGCACATGCTTTTTCTCACCCGGAGCAAGCTTTACCTTTTCAAAGCCCTTAAGCTCCATAACAGGTCTTTCAACACTTCCCTTCGGAGGTGTGACATAGAGCTGGACAGTCTCCATTCCCGTCATCTTTCCTGTATTGGCAAGCTCAGCACTTACTACGATTCTGTCATTTTTATCCCACTTGTCCTTGTGGCTGTCATGCACAGCCTTCTCACCCTCCACCTTTACATGCTTAAGTGAGAAATCCGTATACGAAAGACCATGTCCAAAGCAGAAATTCGTGTCAACCTTGTTGCTCACATAGTAACGGTAGCCGACAAAGACGCCATCCTTATACTCAAGCCTGTCCTCCTTGCCAAACTCACCAAGCCTGACAGAATATATATCCTCCGTGCGCTTAGGGAATGTCTCAGGAAGCTTTCCCGAAGGATTAACTTTGCCCGTAAGCACATCGGCAACCGCCATCGCACCCTCAAGTCCGGAATAATAATACCATACAACCGCCTTCGCCCTTTCAAGCCATGGCATTTCAACAGGTGCACCGCCCATAATGACCACTATTGTATCAGGGTTGGCATCAAGGACAGCCTCTATGAGCTCATCCTGATGATACGGAAGCTTCAGGGTGCTTTTATCACGGCCCTCAATATCATAATCATGGTTAAGCCCGGCAAAGATAATCGTCTGCCTGTTCTCCCTTGCGAGCTTTACAGCTCTTTGTCTATACTCATCTATTTGTGCCATAAGCGTCTCATCTGCGCTTTCTTCCTTACGGCTGCCCGCATTTTCAAGAGAAGTCTCCTGCCAGCTCTCATCCTGTGCGTCATCCTTGTCCGGCAGTACATAACCCGGCTCATACACAAAGCGCGTGTCACCACCGCCCGCATTCATAAGCGCCCTCAAAGGTGTGACCTCATAGATAGCCTTAATCTCAGCACTGCCTCCGCCATTAGAATGGATTGCAGTCGCATTACGGCCAATCACTGCGACCTGTGAATCAAGTTTTAACGGAAGAAGCGTCTTAGCATTCTTGAGAAGAATAACCGATTCCTCTGCTGTCTTTCGCGCAGCCTTTATATGTTCAAAGCTATGGAAACAGCCCTTCTTCCTCTCCCCTGTGCCCGGAAGCATCTTAAGCCTGTACATAAGCCTTAACAGATTGGCAACCTTCTTATCAATATGCTTTTCCTTTACTTTTCCGTCCTCCACAGCTTTCTTTAGCGGATTAGCCATACAGTAATCGTCAAAATTAAAGGTTATCGACATCTCAAGGTCAAGCTCACTCTCCGCTGCCGCCACCGTGTCATGCACACCTCCCCAATCGCTTATCACGGTTCCGTCATAGCCCCATTCTTTTCTTAAAATATCCCCTAACAGATATCTGCTCTCACAGCAGTGCTGCCCGTTAAGCATATTATAGGCTCCCATTATCGAGTAGGAGTGAGCCCTGTTCACCGCGGCATCAAAACCCGGCAGATACAGTTCATAGAGTGTTCTCTTATCTACAATGGTGTCAACCCACAGTCTGTTCGTCTCCTGCCCGTTTACCGCGAAATGCTTCACGCAGGCAGCTACATCCGCCTTTTGTATTCCCTTTATAAGTGGAACCGTCATCTCCGATACAAGATACGGGTCCTCACTCATATATTCAAAATTACGCCCACATAGCTGTGTCCTCTTGATATTGATACCCGGCGCAAGAATAACATCCTTGCCTCTGCCACGCGCCTCAGCTCCAAGAACCTCACCACATTCTTTTGCCCTCTTAGGGTTCCAGGTAGCTGCTATTGCACTGTTAGACGGAAGATAGGTCACAGTATCATCACTGTCATATACATTCTTCCAGTCATTATCGACAAATTCCTGACGCACTCCCATCGGACCGTCCGACATGTGAAGCTCCGGTATTCCAAGGCGCGGCACACCCGCCGTCCTGAACAGACCTGCTCCATGTATCATTCCAATCTTCTCATCCAAGGTCATCTGATTTACAAGTGACATTATATATTTTTCTCTTTCCTTTACATTCCTTTTCCTGCTGCCTTCCGCACCCGATTTTGCCATAAGAATCCTCTTTCCGAACATATTCCGGATATGTTCATGTTTTTTTTTCATTATGTCTGTTCAACAGACCTGCTACCATCTGCAAAAATGCCTTTATACCTGTCACACCTTAAAATTCCTTAATTCTGTCATTACTGTCATCGGTTGTCTTGTCAATCTTCTTAATCCGGACATAATAGCTCACATTATCGTTGACCACAACCTGAACCCTGTCGCCGACCTTGTGCCCCATGATAGCTTTGCCGATAGGTGATTCAATACTTATATAGTTATGCATGGAATCGCCTCTTATGCTTGTGACCAGCTTGTATGTCTCCGTCTCATCGTCATCCTCGAAATACACATCCACTGTGTTATTCATGCCGACCTCATCATCCTTGGATGTATCATCGACTATCGTGGCATATTTTAACATCTTCTCCAGATAACGGATACGTCCGTCATTTCTGTTTTTCTCCTTCTTAGCGGCATAGTACTCGAAATTCTCGCTTAAATCTCCCTGTGCCCTCGCCTCCTTAACGTCATTCAGGATTCTCTTTCTCTCAACAAGACGGCGGTATTCTATCTCCTCCTCAATCTTCTTAACATCGCTCGCCGTTAATCTCTCTCCCATGTTATTTATCCTCTCTTTGCTTAATTAAAACTTCCTTATACCATCTGCCTGAATCGGACAGCTCACTGTCTGCAAATCCCGACAGCTTACTACAACTGCCCGATATAAGAGCCGAAGTCTCCGCCTTATTAGAAAGGTTCCAGATGAAATAGCTTATATTGTAATCATCCATCGCCTCTATCCACTTATTTCCCTCGTCATAATTGTTGCCCCCGTTTCCTGAGGCGTCACATATTCCGAACTCAGATACAATGACCGGAAGTCCACTGTCAATCGCTTTTTTCATCCTGTCTCTTAAATAATCCCTGTGTGTATCTGCATAAAAATGAAGTGCATACATTATATTGTCATAGCCTGTTATAGGGTCTGCTGCCGCCTTGTCGACATCCTGTGACCATGTAGGTGTTCCGACTATTATAACGGCATCCGGAGCATTCTCACGTATTACCGGAATTATCTTCTCTGCATAGGACTTGACACTGCCCCAGTCAGGTCCGCTGTTAGGCTCATTGCATATCTCATAAATCACATTGCCATAATCCTTATACTTTTCCGACATCTCAGCAAAAAACTTCTCTGCCTCATCTGCGTATGTCCAAGGGTCATGGTCATTTAACACATGCCAGTCTATAATCACGTACATACCAAGCTTCGTTGCGGCCTGAACTCCCGTGTCTATAAGCTTCTTAAGCTTATCCTTGTCAGCATCACCGCCCTCGCAGTAACCGCCTTCCGCTGTGTACATGGCAAGCCTCACAGCATTAACTCCCCAGCTCTCAAGCTCCGCAAAGGTATCCTCATTCACATACTGTGGAAACCATCCTATGCCATGTGTGCTCACACCCTGAAGCTGAAATACCGCACCTTGTTCGTCTGTCAGTGTCGTTCCGTTGACGCTCAGCTTACCATGCTGTGAATATGGTGTGCTGCCGGTTCCCGGTGTGCTGTCAGAACCTGAACTCTGCTGTTCCTGCTCGCTATGCATTGCTCCTATGTCTGATTTATCTTCCTGCACTGAGGTTTCCTGCTTCGCACTTTCCGCTTCTGTTGAAGCCTTATGTGCCGGAGCTTCGTTCTCTGCAGTTCCGTTCTGTTTCTGTGATTCAGACCGTCCGTTCTCTGTCACAGTTGATTCCACCTCGGCAATTCCTTCACCATTGCTGCTTCCTTCTGTATCAGACATGCTGCCGGCTGCACCACTCTGACCAGAACCCGGTCCCTGAGTGTACGGAGCATCGTCTGCTGCCTTGGCGCAGGCCCCACATAGAGCTGATACAAAAAACATACTGAGAAGCAATATACATAATCTCCTTGATTTTCTCATAATAATCTCCATTCCGCCGCCTTCGGTTGGCGGCACAAATAGTAATGAAAAACGTGCTTTTTACGTTTTTCACACTACCTCCTTGCATATGCGATGACCATCTGTAAAGCGGACATTCGCAATCCGCTTTCGCTACTTGCTCATGAACGCAGTTCGCATCCCCCTTACCCACCGCTTAGTGCTCTACACA
>OGPP01000948.1_pt1 | contig 25102 bp, 19 predicted proteins | sample 1553021 | NCBI WGS metagenome assembly OGPP01 (sample SAMEA2580217, study PRJEB22360) | human gut metagenome | biome: human gut; feature: human-associated habitat; material: faeces | place: Denmark | collected 2008/2010
GCAAAGGGCAAGGGGTTTGGGGAATGGAAAGGAATGGAATGGGTACTTGATAAATCAGTAATTGATTGTTCTTTACTTGATATATCTTTATTTAATTGCGTTGGATTTTCCAACGTAGGTTTTTCCTGCATAGGTTTTTCCAACGTTGGATTATCCAATGTTGGATTTTCCAACGTAGGGTAATCCAATATAGGCGGCTGTCCGCCGCTGGTAGCTGCTTCCGGCTCTCGCGGCTGTGGCTGCTCGTATATGACATAATCCGCACCCCGCAAGCGTCCTTTCTCGTCGCGCTCCCGGCTGCGGACGATGTACCCGGCCTTTTCAAGTTCCTTTACCGCTTCGCGGATTGCGTCGATCTTTTCCCGGTTGATATGGGATAATCCCGCAAGGGTATAATCCCAATCCTCCGGCAAGGACAGCATTTGCGAAAGCAAGCCCTTTGCCTTTAAGGTGAGTTCCTTGTTTCGCAAGTGGTGGTTGCTCATAACGGTATATCCCGTATTTCTCTCAACTCGGAAAACTGCCATGTTTCATCACTTCCTCTCTTGGTCTGCGTGGACAATTAGAAAGCCGCTTTCGGCGATTTTGGTATTGCAATATGCCCTCTGCCGTTTTCGCGTCTGCAAAGCCGCATAACACAAGGGTTTTTACCCGTCTATTTGTCCATGCTGGCGGGCGTTTTCCGCGTCCTTTTGCCGGGGCAATAGGGACACTCTTTGAAAACGCAAAACTCATATTTCCACCCGGGGCGGTAGAAACGGCAAGTGCCGCAATCTTCATCATCTCCGGCACAACCGGATTGATAGCGGTCAAATCCCGGCTTCTGCTGCATGAGCAATTCAAACGCCCGCTGCTTGCCCTTTGTGAAATACATTCCGGCTGCACCTCCTTTCCTGCGGGCATAAAAAAACGGCGTTACTTTCTCCCCCAAAGGGGTTAAGGTAACGCCGTTTGTGTGCGTATTCAGTTTTTAACACATTCCCTGTCTATCCGCTGTCCGCAAAACCATTGATTTTATTAGCTTTTTGCCGCTATCGCTATCACACCTCATTATTCAACCGGCCCGGATTCCAGAGGATGCTTGCCGACATCAAGGCGGGCAAGATCAAGCGCGTTGTCGTTAAGGATATGAGCCGGTTCGGGCGTAACTATCTGCAAGTCGGAATGTATACGGAAATGCTGTTTCCAGAGTACGGCGTCCACTTTATTGCCGTCAATGACGGTGTGGACAGTGTGCGCGGGGACAGCGAATTTACCGCCATCCGCAACGTATTCAATGAAATGTACGCCAAGGACACCAGCAAGAAAATCCGGGCAACGTGGCAATCCAAAGGACGCTCCGGCGAACACCTTACCACTATCCCGCCTTATGGGTACAAGAAAGACCCGGAGAACAAGAAGCGGTGGATCGTGGATGAAGAAGCTGCCGCTGTTGTCCAAAAGATTTTTGCACTGTGCATGGACGGCATGGGGCCGACGCAAATTGCAAAATGGCTCCAAGAAAATAAAGTTCTTTCGCCTGTTGCTTACTGCTACGAAAACGACTTGCCGACAACATCTAAACGGCCAACTGACCCTTATAAATGGGCAACAAAGACGGTAGTACATATTTTGGAACGCCTTGACTATTTGGGCCATACGGTCAACTTCAAAACTTCCAAGCAATCGTTCAAGAGCAAGAAAGTATTATGGAATGATCCGGCGGATTGGGTGATCTTTGAGAACACACAGGAACCTATTATTGAGGAAAGCGTGTTTCTGATCGTCCAGAAAATCCGACAGGGCCGCCGCCGTCCCACTAAGATGGGCGACATGGGTATGTTCTCCGGCCTGCTGTTCTGTGCGGATTGCGGCGGAAAGATGTACTTGTGCAGAGCCAATCACTTCAAACCTGAACAGGAATATTACCTTTGCTCAACTTACCGTAAAGACCGCACTTTATGTTCGACCCACTCTATCCGGCGCGTTGTCCTTGAAGAAATCGTGCTGCGAAACCTGCGGGAAGCCATTCAGTATGTGACGCAGTATGAGGACGACTTTGTGCAGCGGGCCGCAGATCAAAGCCTGCGGGAACGGGATAAGGAGCTGGCACAAAAGAAAGACACTCTGGCGCAATCGCAAAAGCGGATTGCCGAGCTGGATGTTATCATCAAGCGACTGTATGAGGATAACATTTCCGGCAAGCTCTCCGACGAGCGTTTCATCAAACTGTCCCGTGACTATGAGCTGGAACAGACCAACCTTACAAATCTTGTCGAACATCTGCGGCAGGAAGTCAAGGAACAGGAGAAGCAGAAAGTCAACGTCAGACAGTTCATTGCAGCGGTCAGAAAGTACACCGATATGCAGCAGCTTGACGCTTCCATTCTCCGGGAGTTTGTGGATAAAATTTATATCTCCGAGGTTTACACGCCGGACGACAACGAGCCGCGCATTAAGGTCAGAGAAATTGAGATTGTCTATAACTTCATTGGTGCATTTGATTTTGAGGAAGCAAGGGAGCAATCCCAAGCAGCCCAAAAAGAAAAGAAAACCGGCGTAGCCTAAACTACGCCGATTCTCTCACATAAATGTTTTCTTACGGAACCACGCCTTTAGAGTTTACCTTTTTTAATTGTGCGGACAAAGTCAGACCATTTACCAGAGGCATTTCAATATCAATGAACGCCATATCATAACTGATATTACTATTCAGCAGCTCTACACCATTGTAAAACAAATCAATATTAAAAGCTATTCTATGTTTATCTGAAAATGTATTCAGATTGTTTTTTATTTCATCGACAATACATTTATCATCGTCACAAATTAATACTTTCAAAAGAAAAACCTCCCATGAATTATGACATAATTATAACATATATTGCAAAAAATGTCATTAAGTGTTATTGCTTTAGATGCAAAATTTCAAATTTTACCATAGTAATTTTAAAATCACATCACTTTGAGCAAATTTGACATCATTTTTGCAAGAATTATGTTTTTTCTTTTAATGTGTGCTAAAATCCTCACGAAGGGAGGAATGATATTATGAAGAAAATAAAAAAAGATTATCAAACAAGATGAGAAATGGAATTAAAAATGTTAAACTATTACATTAAAGACCAATGAAATTTCTTCAGTATGCTATGTGATTTATCAACCCAAAGTACCGAAGAGCTTAGCTAAGTTTATCCGTAAATTTTGACATAGTTGTATCAATAAACTTTTGTTTAAAGTAAATTATTATACAGAGGAGTAAGCTGATGAAAAAATTTGTAAGTATTTTATTGGCAGTCGTATTAATATTTTCTGTTTTAACCTGCGTCGGATGTGAAGCAGACAAAAAAGAGAAGAATACAATTACTTATTATCATTATGAGCCGTATGTATCACCAGTTTCTATTTTAATATATCAATATAATGAAAAATGTAAGAATGTTCAAAATAGAATCAATATTGTTGAGTTTGATAATATTGAAAAAATGACAAGTCAACTTACAACTGAGCTTATGGCAGGGAAAGGTCCTGATATTATTACATCTGGTGAATTATCTCTATTATCATCATCAACAGAAAAACTTATTAAACAGGGTGTATTTGCAAATATTGACGATATTATTTCTAATAGCGAAGACAAGGATAAATTGAAATTATCCGATTATAATTCTAATATTCTTGATGCGGGTGTTTACGATGGAAAAAGATATTTTATTCCTGTAACATTTGAGCCTCAGATTTTACTCTCCTCATCAAGCAAATTATCAAAATATTTAGACAACGAACAACCGGATTTAACATACGGTAACATCAAAGAATTGAGCGGAAATATTAATAATGATGATAATAATCAAGCTCTGTTTTCCGGCGTTGAGGATTATAAAAATGTTTTTCTTAATTTAATAGATGAAAATGTTGACTTCTATTCTCAAAAATATGATTTCGATAGCGATGACTTTAGAAAGTCTGTCACCTCACTAAAAGAACTATACAGCAGTAATGAGAAAAATGAAGATAACATAGTGCCAATGTTATCATCGAACGGTCAGATTGAATTATTTGCGTTATATGATGAAATTGCAGACATTGAAAATGATAATGACGAGCCCATAATTTTGAATACACCGAATAAAGACGGTGAGTCCACGGGTGTTATAACCGATGCAATTTTTATTAGCAATAATTCCGACAACAAAGAAAAAGCTCTTGAGTTTATTGAGTATGCGTTATCGGAAAAGGTGCAGAGTGATTTTTGCGGAGCGAATATAGAGGAATATCTACCGACAACCTCTTACGGAAGTGGCTGGGAATATCCCGTCAACAATGAATCTTACAGTAAATTATTTGATAAAGCAAAAGAGGTAAAGTATATTAATAACACTGCAAATATTTCAGAAGCTAATTTTATGTATGCAAAGGATTACGTTGATAACATAAAAAGCTATAGACTTTATGGATTGTATAATTATTATAACACAGAGGTTATAGGTGATATTGTAGATAAATTTTTATCCGATGAAATAGATGAAAATAAATTTCTTAAAGAGCTTAAATCAAGAACTGAAATTTATTTAGATGAATAGTGTTATGCAAAAATTAGGGATATTGCAGGTACGGATCGACAAGGTACTAGTGCATACGGTCTTGTAAAGGTAATTGAACATTTTGGTTTTCAGCAAAAGGTTGTTGAAGCTGATAAGTAATCATTAACCTCTAAATTACCTATACTTGCTATTGCACATGTAGTGATTGACGATTCCTTATTGCATTATGTAGTTGTAACTAAAGTTAAGGGTGATACTGTAGTAGTTCCCGACCCTGCAAAGGGTTTATATGTTACTTTCAATTATTAATGAAGTGAATTTAACTCAGTGCATATTAATTTCGCTACTTATCCGTATGAATTAACAAGTAGAGCGTTATTGTTGATTTAAATAATAAAAATTCAGATAGACTACAGATTAATAATTTAGAATTATGTTAAGATATATAATCACAAGGTGAATCATTATGAAAAATAAAATTGCGATAATTTTAACATTACAATTTATTATTACTGTGTTTGTTTTCAGCGGATGTGGTGAAAGCACAGCTTCAAGCAATTCTTCAAAGCTTACATATTGTGCATACAATGAGGATGTTATTTGCGATATTATTAAAAGGTACAATAAATATTGTACAAAGCATTACGATGAGTCATATCAAATTGAAATTGTGGAATTTGATTCGGAAGATACTATGCTTACAAAAATATCAACGGAGATAATGGCGGGGAAAGGACCCGACATAATTTCATTGAATCAAAAATTACCTTTTGAAAAGCTGATTGATAACGGTTCATTTGCGGATATAGATGAGCTTGCGGAATTATACAAATCCGATATAGATTTTGATGACTATAATTCAACAATAATGGATTGCGGAATTTACAATGGAAAGCGATATATTATACCTATAGCTTATTGCCCCAATATACTTATAACAACTCAGGAAATATTAGATAAATATAATCTGGAAAATACTAACTTTTCATTTAAAGAGTTAGAGATACGGTTATCTGACAAAGACCATAGTTATGCGCTTTTTGGAAATAAAGATGAAACATATAAGTTCTTCCTTTCCTATGTTAATGAATATGTGGATTTTTATAATAAAACTACAGAATTTTCAAGCGATGAATTTACCGAGAGCTTAGATTATATTGGAAAAATGATTAGGAATGATAATTCAAGAAAAGAAGGAACTACATGGGATATAATAGGTAATTATTTGTTTCGTACTTCACAATTATCTTTCGACGGTTCTATGATGAGTACGCTAAATTCTTATTTTTATATTTATAATAATAACAGCACGCCGGTTATTATTCCAAACTACAATAAAAAGGCGAATGCAGTATCAGCATTTGTTCAATGTGGTATTGCATTGAATAATAATTCAAATAACAAAGAAAAAGCATTGGCTTTTATTCAATATGTTTTAAGTTATGATATTCAAAAATTATGGAGTGAAAGCAGCTCATCATCATCAATAGTGGTAAGGGCACTGCCTGTAAATAAAGCTGCTTTTGAATATGTAATTGACCATACGTCAAAACGTGTATATGATATTAATGATGATGGAGAGTATGAGGAATCTGAGAAAGAATATTCAGATGAAATAAAAACTAAGTTTTTTAATGAATATTTAGATATGATTAACAGTATAAGCAGTTGTACTTTATATGATTATCTGGAATTTGAAAATACTTATTACAACTCCTCGGTTATCGGAGATATTGTGAACGATTACTTAAACGGGGATATTTCAAAGGAAAAGTTTATACGTCAACTCACAGCGGCAACGGAAATTTATTTAACGGAATAGACTAAGGATAAAATGTAATTATGTTCACACGCTTTTTATTTAAACCGCATGAATCTATTAAAGTCATACTAGCTATACTTTTAAGTGTTATAATAATTACTTCATTTTCAAGTTGTGCAATAAAAAATAACAGCGAACAAAATCATCTTGTTTATTACACATTAAATGATGAAGACTCTCTGTCTTGGATTATAGAAAAATACAATAAATACTGCATAAACAGTAATAATCCGTCTTTCCAAGTTGAGATAGTTAAATTTGATTCTGAACAAGAAATGTCAACGCAGATATCAACTGAAATTATGGCGGGAAGTGGACCTGATATTATTTCACTTAGTCAAAAATTGCCTTTTGAAAAATTAATTGAAAGCCGTTCATTAATGAATATTTATGATTTGTTAAAAGATGATAATTCTTCAAATGCAATAAATCTTGATGATTATAACGTTAACATACTCAACGCAGGAGTTTATGATAACGGTTTATATATTGTACCGCTGTTTTATGGAGTTGATGTATTGGTATCTACAGAAGAAAGATTGAAAAATTTCGATATCAAAGAAAATAACGGCTTTTCTTTGACATACAGTAATTTTTCAGATGTATTTGAAAATTATTTTTTAAATGATGAAGGCTATTCATTTGTATCTAATGAGTTGTCGGATTTTTTGTGGTTTGATTATCCAATGCAACTCTTTTGCAGATTTTTAAACAGCTATGTTGATTTTGAAAATAAAGCTGTGTATTTTGATACCGATGAATTTAAAGATAATTTAGATGTAATGATGCAGATGTTGACGATTTCTCAAAAAAACAATACAAATGAATTGTTTGACGGATTGTATATAAATCGGTCATTTCCGTTGATGGCAGGAAGTTATTCTTATTATCAATCTATAAATGAAACACCTGTGGTCTTTCGTGGATTGACAAAAAGCAAAGATGTTAATTCCGCACACATACAGGTTGGATACGCAATTAATAATAATACGCAACTAAAGGAGCAAGCACTTGCGTTTATAAAATATACTCTTAGTTATGAAATTCAAGAAATTGGTGCAACAGCATCAGGAAGTTTGAGTTTTCCTGTGAATATGTCTGTTTACGATAATGCTAAGCTTGTTGCCGGCTCAAAAACGGATGATAACAATAAAATTATCGGGATTGACAACGATTTTATGAAAGCATACATTGACATTGCCGATAATGTAAACGCTTGCACCTTGTATCGAGATGTGTCACATTCATATTATAATGACAATGTTATCGGTGACATTGTTGACAATTATATAAATAAAGGTATATCAAAGGATAAATTTATTCGTCAGCTTTCGGCTGCTACGGAAATTTATTTAACAGAATGAACTGGTATATTATGATTAGATTTAAATGTATATTACAAAATGACGAAACAGATTGCGACCCAGCTGCACACGGACTAGTAAAGGTAATTGAGCATTTTGGTTTTTAGCAAAAAGTTGTTGAGGCGGATAAAAGTGTGTTAACTAATAAATTGCCTTTGCCTGCTATTGCACACGTGATAATTGACGATTCCTTATTGCATTATGTAGTTATAACTAAAGTTAAGGATGATACTGTAGTAGTTTTTGACCCTGCAAAGGGAATTGCAAAGGGTTCATATGTTACTTTCAATTATTAATGAAGTGAATTTAACTCAGTGCATATTAATTTCGCTACTTATCCGTATGAATTAACAAGTAGAGCGTTATTGTTGATTTAAATAATAAAAATTCAGATAGACTACAGATTAATAATTTAGAATTATGTTAAGATATATAATCACAAGGTGAATCATTATGAAAAATAAAATTGCGATAATTTTAACATTACAATTTATTATTACTGTGTTTGTTTTCAGCGGATGTGGTGAAAGCACAGCTTCAAGCAATTCTTCAAAGCTTACATATTGTGCATACAATGAGGATGTTATTTGCGATATTATTAAAAGGTACAATAAATATTGTACAAAGCATTACGATGAGTCATATCAAATTGAAATTGTGGAATTTGATTCGGAAGATACTATGCTTACAAAAATATCAACGGAGATAATGGCGGGGAAAGGACCCGACATAATTTCATTGAATCAAAAATTACCTTTTGAAAAGCTGATTGATAACGGTTCATTTGCGGATATAGATGAGCTTGCGGAATTATACAAATCCGATATAGATTTTGATGACTATAATTCAACAATAATGGATTGCGGAATTTACAATGGAAAGCGATATATTATACCTATAGCTTATTGCCCCAATATACTTATAACAACTCAGGAAATATTAGATAAATATAATCTGGAAAATACTAACTTTTCATTTAAAGAGTTAGAGATACGGTTATCTGACAAAGACCATAGTTATGCGCTTTTTGGAAATAAAGATGAAACATATAAGTTCTTCCTTTCCTATGTTAATGAATATGTGGATTTTTATAATAAAACTACAGAATTTTCAAGCGATGAATTTACCGAGAGCTTAGATTATATTGGAAAAATGATTAGGAATGATAATTCAAGAAAAGAAGGAACTACATGGGATATAATAGGTAATTATTTGTTTCGTACTTCACAATTATCTTTCGACGGTTCTATGATGAGTACGCTAAATTCTTATTTTTATATTTATAATAATAACAGCACGCCGGTTATTATTCCAAACTACAATAAAAAGGCGAATGCAGTATCAGCATTTGTTCAATGTGGTATTGCATTGAATAATAATTCAAATAACAAAGAAAAAGCATTGGCTTTTATTCAATATGTTTTAAGTTATGATATTCAAAAATTATGGAGTGAAAGCAGCTCATCATCATCAATAGTGGTAAGGGCACTGCCTGTAAATAAAGCTGCTTTTGAATATGTAATTGACCATACGTCAAAACGTGTATATGATATTAATGATGATGGAGAGTATGAGGAATCTGAGAAAGAATATTCAGATGAAATAAAAACTAAGTTTTTTAATGAATATTTAGATATGATTAACAGTATAAGCAGTTGTACTTTATATGATTATCTGGAATTTGAAAATACTTATTACAACTCCTCGGTTATCGGAGGTATTGTGAACGATTACTTAAACGGGGATATTTCAAAGGAAAAATTTATACGTCAACTCACAGCGGCAACGGAAATTTATTTGACTGAGTAGGAATAAATTATGAGAAAATCTAAATTAACAAGAAAACAAAAAGAACATATAGCAGCATACCTGTTTATATTACCGTCTTTTTTAGGCATAGCGGTGTTCTATATTGTGCCGTACATAATTTGTTTTACAAAAAGCCTGTATGTCGGCGACACTTTTGTGGGCATAGAAAATTACATACAGCTTTTTCAAAACAACACATTTTTGCTTGCACTTAAAAACACGGGCATATTTACAGTTACGGCGATACCGTTGTTAATGGTGATTTCGTTTTTGATAGCGTTGTTTCTTAATTCTTTTAATAAAATATCTTCCTTTTTCAGAAGTGCATTGCTTATTCCGGTTGTAGTTCCGATTGCATCTCTGATTTGCGTGTGGCAATTAGTTTTTGATGATTACGGTGCAATCAACGGATTACTTAATTCACTTGGATTTAATACTGTTGAATTTTTTAATTCGGAATGGTCTATGGTGATGATCGTTTTTATTTATGTGTGGAAGTACTGCGGATTTTGTGTGATTCTTTTTACGGCAGGCATTGCCAATGTTTCGCAATCTCTCTACGAAAGCGCAAGGCTTGACGGTGCAAAATCACATCAGCTTGTAACTAAAATTACTATACCTATGATTGCGCCAACTACATTTTTTGTTTTTCTGATGGAGCTTATTTATTCATTTAAAATTTTCCGTGAGGTATTTGCTTTGTTTGGTGATTATCCAAACACCAATGTGTATTTTTTGCAGAATTTCATCAACAACAATTATTACAATCTTAACTATCCAAGATTGTCGGCGGCATCAATTGTCTTATCGCTGTTTATAATTATTGTGCTGTTTATTTTCTTCTGCTTTGAAAGGAAACACAGCTATTCTTGAGAGGTTTGTTATGAAAGATACGGTTATGAAAATACTAAAATATATTTTGCTGATTGCTGTAACTGTGCTGTTTTTGTTTCCTGTCATTTATATGCTTGCTTGTTCATTTATGACAGGTTCACAGGTAAGTGAAATGCTTAATTTTTCTGACGGAAAATATAAAGGACTCAATATGATTCCGAATATGGCAACTTTGGAGCAGTTTTATCAGACTCTTTTCAGAAAACCAGAGTATTTGTTAAAGTTATGGAATTCGGTTGTTTGTACTTTTCCGACAGTAATCGGTCAGGTTGCAGTATCATCATTGGCGGCTTTTGCTTTTGCAAAATTGAAATTCCCGTTCAGGGACAAGCTGTTTTTCATATACATAATTTTGCTCATTCTGCCGTTGCAGGTAACTCTTGTGCCTGATTATATGATTCTTGAAAATATGAATTTGCTGAATAATTTTCTTGCGGTAATTTTACCCGGAACTTTTTCTGCATTCGGAATTTGTCTTTTGAGGCAAAGTATAAAATACATTCCCGATTCCGCAATTGAGGCGGCAAGAGTTGACGGTGCGTCATATTTGAAGATATTTACTAATATTATTCTTCCTCAGATTAAGGGCGGACTCATAACACTTGCGTTGCTCTGCTTTATTGATAATTGGAATGTAGTTGAACAACCGTTGATTTATTTTGATAATGAGGGTATGTATCCGCTTTCCGTAACGCTTACGGATGTCGGTAGTTCGGATTACGGCATAATATTTGCCTGCGGAGTTATATTTATGATTCCTGCATTGCTTATTTATCTTTACGGACACAGGGATATTGATTCGCCGTTTGTCGGAACTGATAAGGGATAGGAGAGAGGCTTTTATGAAAAAAGATAAGCTAAAGAGCGTAGTGTTGAAATTTTCAATTATATTTTTTATTGTGATTGCATTACTTACATATTTTTCAAAAACAATCAATAATATGCTTCTTCCAAAGGTCAAAGTGGTTTCGGTTCAAACAGGTGTAATTGACGATACCGCAGGTTCAAATGATATGAAAACACATTATCTTTTGCCTGTTTCATCGGTGGATGGGGCAGGCAATACGGGAATAGTATTTGTTATAAATAAAACCGAAAACGGTGATGCAACAGTTGAAGAGGTTTCGGTGGATATATGTAACAGTGACGAGCTGTATTGCGAGGTGACATCGGACTCACTTTTTGGCGACAGTCAAGTTGTATATAAAACAACCAAGAGTATAGAAAACGGTTCAAGTGTTTATATTGAGGAGGAAACAGTGTGAGCAAAAGAAAAATTGTTTCGTTTCTGTTACTGCTGTTGCTGACTGTGAGCGTTTTTATTGCGAATATTATAATCATTGAAAATGCAAAAGGGCAATTACCTGATGTTACTCAATTAACTTATGATAAAAATTCCGAAACTGCTCCAAAAACGGTTTCTGAACTTGAAAAGCTGTTTGAACGGATTACTGACAAAGGCATAGCTTTTTGTTCCGAGGGTAAAGAAACAAAAGTTAAGGAAGAAACCGTAACTACGGTACTTGTGAATGAAAACTGGTTTTTGGATTATAAGACCGAAATTAACGGCGAAAATATTTCGTCCAAAAACATAGATAACAGAGATAAGGTTGCAATAATTGGAAGTTCTCTTGCTCTCAAACTGTTTTTTACAACAGATGCAGTCGGTAAAAAGATTTGCATTGACGGAAATCAATATACAATTTGCGGTGTGATATGCGAAAACGAAAGTTTAATAAATAAGTTTTCTGCTGATGACAAACAGAGAGTGTATGTTCCATATACAACATCCGAAAATTATGGTGACAGAACGGTTGATATGATTGTTTACGATAACTCGGTATATACAGGAGCAATGGTTGAGCAAATGGATTTGCCGCAGTATTATTCGGTTAATCTGAATGAGAAAAATCAAACGCTCTCGTCATTTGAACATATTTTATACCTTGCAATATTTATCGGATTTAGCATTATTGCATTGAAGTTGTGGTATAGGTTCAGTAGAAAATTTTTTGAGGAGATAAAAGAAAATCTCAAATTAAACTACTTTCTGAAATCGCTAAAAAATATTCCGCTAAAATATGTTGCACTTGTGCTTGTTTTTGCAGGAATACCTGCCGTGCTTTTGATTATATTTAATATTTGTGATTTCAGCATTTTTATCCCCTCAAAATATATACCGAATGATAACATTTTCGACATTTCAAATTACCTGAATGTGCTTGTCGATAATGCACAAACACTAAACTCACAAAGCCTAACAGGAAATCCAATGCTTGTAAATCTGTTCTCTAGAACATTTACAGCGTCACTGTGGCTGACAATAATATTTTTGATTAGCTGGAATTTTGTTATATGTTACTTTTTGTTAGACTATAGAATTAAAACTAAAAAATAAAGTGAATTTAAAATTATAGTATTGGAGAATATAAGTATGATTAACCGAAACTAAGGGAAATTTTTAATATTATTTTCAGTTTATTTAATGAAGTATTGATATTGAGTTACATAGCTATGATTGTATTAGCCTTACTTATGATTATTGTGCCGACAGCAATTGTATTTTGGCAAAGCCCTGAGGATGTTAGAGTTTGGATTGCATCAATAGTAGGTGGAATTCTTTCCGTAGTTGTTGTTCCAATATTTATTAATTATATAACTGATAAACGAAAAACAGAGGATGAGCTAAGAAAAACGCTTTTTGAGGAAAATAAAGCTTTATATGCAAAGCTTAGCAATATATTAGTTGAATTATTAGTAAATGAAAGTTCTATTCATAAAGAGAATACAAACAGTAACATTAAAGCTGAAAAATCCTTAAATATTGTAAATCCTTTAAAAGATTTTTTGAAAGACAATTATTCTAAACTTGCAAATACAATTTCGATAAGTTTAATTTGGGATATTGTTGAAGTTTGTCAGGAATGTTCAAATTCTGTAACTGCTTATGATAATATACGAGTGAAAATGAGAAGTGCTTCCGTAATATAAGAAAAGAAATAGGGGTCAAAGGCAAGTTTGATGTTAATAACTATATAATTAATGAATTTTGTGATAGCAAGAAGGATAAAGACATTTAATAGCGTGTGATAGAATACCGACAAGTAATAGCTTTCTATACTTGTCGGTATTTTTATGCCCTTTTTACATGAAAATGGAAGGGCATGATGAAATATAGAAACAGAGGTCCTCCAAACAACCTGAATTACTAAAAGATTCAGATTGATTGGAGGAAAAATTAATGGACAAACGTCCTAAGAGAAGAAAATTACTGAAAGAAGGTGTTAAAATGTTGGGATTTATGATTGGTCTTTTTGTCGGCGCGTTTATCGGCGTTTGCGTTATGTGCCTGTGCAATGCAGCGGCAAAAGCTGATGAGCAGATGAAAGATAATATAGATGACAAAAAATAAGGAACAGGTGATAATTTGAACGAAAACTATATAAATGAAAATAACATTGATTCAGAACACAGAATAGAATCTGTTATAAACGACTGCAAGGTCACAATCTGCTTTTCTAAAAACAAAAATTTACAGGTTGAAAGAAATGTTCTTGAAAATCTTTTGGATACATTTGAGAACAGAATAAAATCTCAGATTGGATGCTGAATTCCTTTCAATTTAATTTTGGATTTCGCTGGATATTATAAAAATTATGTAGTATTGTTGGTTTGCAAAAATCGTATGAAAGGGTGATGAAATGAAAAGAGTATATTGCTTGTACAGAGTATCAACCAAAGGTCAGGTTGATAAAGATGATATTCCAATGCAGAAAACCTCGTGCAGAGAATTTGCAGAACGTAACGGTTGGACCATTCTGAAAGAGTTTCAGGAGAAAGGCGTGTCGGGATTCAAGGTTTCGGCAAGCGACCGAGATGCTATTCAGGATTTGAAAGCCGCCGCAGAAAAGAAAGAATTTGATGTACTCCTTGTCTTTATGTTTGACAGAATAGGCAGAATTGATGATGAAACCCCGTTTGTCGTCGAATGGTTTATCAAGCACGGCATAGAGGTGTGGAGCGTTAACGAGGGCGAACAGCGTATGGATAATCATGTGGACAAGCTTATGAATTACATACGATTTTGGCAAGCCAACGGTGAAAGTCAGAAAACGTCCGCTCGTGTTAAAACTCGCCTTAACCAGATGACGTTAGACGGCAAATTTACCGGAGGTGTTGCACCATTCGGCTACAAACTTATCAAAAGCGGTGAAATCAATAAAAAGGGAAAAGAGCTTATGGACATAGTTATTGACGATGATGAGGCTCCGATAGTTAAGAAGATATTTGAGATGACAGTCAAGGAAGGTTACGGTTCATATCGAATGGCTGACTATCTGAACAGTCACTGCATAAGAACTCATAACAACAGCAAATTTCAATGTAATACGGTTAATCGTATTCTAAAGAACAGGCTGTACTGCGGTTATCTTGTATCAGGCGGTGTTGAATCACCGTATATAGAAAGACTTCATATCATTGATGAAAATATTTTTGAGCAAGCACAGTTTATACTGAAACAACGCTCATCAAAGAACGAAGAAAAACAACAGATAGCAAGGACTACCAAAGGCAGTACATTGCTGTCGGGAAATATATACTGTGCTCACTGCGGTCAGAAGATGGTATCAACAAGCTATATCGACAGATACGACAGAGCAGACGGCAGTCAGTACAGAGTTCGCAGACAGAGGTATATATGTACCAATAAAGCGATGAAAAGAGGTGCATGTGACGGGCAGTCGGCTTATGTAGCGCACAGAATTGACGGTGCTGTGCTTGCAACGCTGAGAGATTACCTCGCCAAAATCAAATCAACGCCAAAAGATATAGCACTGGAAAAACGCTACAAATCCGAAATATCGGAGTATAGGAGAAAACAGACAAAGCTTGAAAAAGAAATTGAAAAGCTTAAAAGACAGGTGGTTGAATTGTCCGCCGAAATAGGACGCTTTTTACTCGGCGAAAGTCGCTTCACTCCCGATATACTGTCAGCTTCTATTGATAATACAAACGATTTACTCCATAAAAAAGAAACTGAATTAAATGATATAAAGTTCAAGCTTGCCAATCAGCAAAATGCGATGGGTAAGCTTGATTTTTATTACTCACAATTCAGAACTTGGGCAGACGAATTTGACAATTCAACAATGGAGCAGAAGAAAATGATAGCCTGTCAGCTTATCAAAGAGGTTAAAGTCGCACGAGGTTATGAAATTGAGATTATCTTCGACCTTAATTATGAGCAATTCTTATCTCTATAAAGACTAATAGATTGAATTTACAAATTCAGTCTGCTATAATATTTTCAGCTTAGAAGTGGGTGAATATATATGAGCGAAGAAAATAAGATACAAATTTTTGAAGATAAAAAGATTCGTACTGCGTGGAATGAGTCGGAAGAAGAATGGTATTTTTCCATAGTTGATGTAATTTCAGTTCTGACTGACAGTAACGAACCTCGTCGTTACTGGAGCGATCTTAAGCGAAAGCTTAAAGCTGAAGGAGCAAACCAGTTGTACGAAAATATCGTACAACTGAAAATGCAATCTCCTAAGGATGGTAAAAATTACAAAACAGATGTTGCAAATACAGAGCAACTTTTGAGAATAATTCAATCTATTCCGTCACCAAAAGCAGAACCATTTAAAATGTGGCTTGCAGAAGTTGGCAGAGAAAGAATAGATGAAACTATTGATCCCGAACTTACCATAGAGAGAGCTCTTGAAACATACCTGAAAAAAGGATATAGCAGAGAGTGGATAAATCAAAGACTTCAGGCTATACAGGTGAGAAAAGAGCTTACTGATGAATGGGATTCTCGTGGTGTAAAGCAGGGTGTAGAATATGCAATTCTGACTGATGAAATTACAAAAGCTTGGTCAGGAATGACAACTCGGCAGTACAAAAATCTCAAAGGACTTAAAAAGGAAAATTTGAGAGATAATATGAGTACGCTTGAATTGGTTCTAAATATGTTGGCAGAAGCTACTACAACCGAGATTTCCAAAGAGAAGAATCCTCAGTCTTTTTCTGAAAACAGAAGTGTTGCAAAAGAGGGCGGAGAAGTCGCCGGAAATGCACGAAAAGATATTGAGGAAAGAACAGGAAAACCTGTTATTACTTCAAAAAATGCTGTTGATTTTTCAAACCTTATTTCCGATGTAATAGAAAATGATTTTGATAAAAATGAATAAAATATTCTGATTGCCTTGTGAGTTAAAAAGCTCGCAGGGCATTTATTATATCCCGATTTCTAGTTTGTTTCTCGGATGCTTGGCAGAAAGAATGTTTTTTTGTTTGTTAATGCTCGTATGTGTGTAAATCTGCGTTGTGGTAATGGAGCTGTGACCCAGCATTTGCTGAATATAGCGTATGTCAACATCTTCTTCAAGCAGTAGAGTTGCAAAAGAGTGACGAAACATATGCGGAGTAATGTGCAGCGGCACTTCTGCACCGATTGCATAGTTGGTAATCATCTTACGAACAGATTGTTCAGATAGACGGTTGCCGAGTCTATTTATAAAGAAAAATTTGTTGTTTGCTATTTCAAATTTAAATGATTGATTATACTTTTTGAGCAACTCCTGAACATTTTGATTGCAGATTTGAATCAGGCGTTCTTTTGAGCCCTTTCCGTAAATTTTGATTATGTAATCATTAAAATCAATTTGTTCAGTCGTGAGTGTGCATAATTCTGAAATCCTCATTCCGGTGGCAAACAGTAACTCAAGTATGAGTGCATTCCGCAGAGCAACTTTCTTAGTATAGTCAGTTTTAGCTTTGGTAAGTTGTAGATAAGCAAACCTAATAATTTGCTCAATATTATTTATGGGAATAGTTTTTGGGAGAATAAAGGGTTCTTTATACTTGATTTGTATCTTATGAAAAGGGTTAATATCAATAAGTTCCTCAATTTCAAGATAGTGAAAAAATGCTTTTAGCGAAGCGATTTTTCGTTTAACACTCTTAGGTTTGTACTTGCAATGCAGTAAATCAATGTATTGCTCAATGGATTTTTTGTTTGTCCATTCAATAGCAGATTCCATAGTGAATTCAAAATACTGCCTTAAATCAATGGTGTATGATTTTATCGTTTTTTGATCGAGATTTTTTCTTGAAAGGCAAAAGTTTAGATAATCAGTTGTTAGATTATTTGCTTGTACATTTTTTATTTCCATCGCATATAGCTCCTTATATTTAATAAAATTATTATGCAATAGAAAACAAAGAAAGTCTATTCAAATGCCTAGATTTATTTTGCATAAAAGTATGTTTATAAAGCAGTGAACAAGATTCTATTATGCAAAATACATAAAAATACCGTGTGAAATTTTATAACTAATTTGCGTAAAAGTTATTTAAATATTTGTCAAATTATGTTACAATTAGTATCATAAGAGGGAGTATATAAATATTTTTATATTATCTACCTCAAATATAGGCTTAGTTAAGTTTAATACTACATTTTTAGGATGAGGGTTGCTTGTACAAGTGTTACACATATATACATTCGTTAGATTTAAGACGTGTAGTCCTTTCTCATTGGCAGAAATGTATTTTGACTTTGGCTAAAGATAATGAATAGAGGATAACTATTAATTATATGTCATTGATTTGTAGGGGGGATATTATTTGGAAATAAACAAAATGAATGGGGTATTTCATAGATTATATTATGCACTTACAGAATACAAAAGGAAAGGAGAAACAACATTAATTTTAGGAGCAGGTTGTTCTCTTTCCTCTACAATAAAGGATGTTTCAACAATAGGTATAATGAAAGAATCATTGTACGAACATAATATTGCAATTGATGATGAAAAGAATTGGGAAGATATATATAGTAATTTTATTAATGTTGTGTGGAGTGGTAAAACTGAAAGGGAACAAAGAGAATTATTGACAAAAGATTTGAAGGTATGACACCAACTAATGCTCATAAATGCCTTAAGAATCTTATTGAAGCAGGGTATATAAATAACATTATAACCACAAACTTTGATTTGTTAATTGAAACAGTCTGTGAAGATATGTCTTATTTAAAGCGTACTGGAGATATGGGTTATTCTAAACATGGTAACGCTGAACCAAAATTTAATTTATTAAAAGTACATGGAGATTTAGATTCAGGAATATTAAGGTTTTCTCCTGCCGAATTAATGAAGTTATCTCCGGATTTGTCAAATGATATAAATAAAAAAACTCAGGGATTAACTATATTTATAGGATATAGAGGACAAGATGTAGGCTTAATGAATTCGATAAATTGTAATTCCTCATCATCAATGTTTTGGATTGATATTTCAGGGCCATATAATCAGAATTCTTATGAAGCACAAAAAATTATTAATTTATTATCAGCACGAGAATCTTTAGAAAATGTTCTCAGCGGTAAAAAGTTTGGAGATTTTAACAACATATTACCGGAATTAAATTCTATCTTAGTTTTAAAAAATCATAAAAGCATTATTAATGCACAAAAGAAACACTTAATCAGCGAGTGGCAAGATACATCAATATTAGATGTGTTATCAATTAATTCAAGATTTTATGATTTATTTTTAGGTATTTTATATTGCTCAAAAATAATTAGTGATTCACATCAATGTGATGTTCAGTTGTATTCTTCTTGTTTACAAGCATATTTATATGTTTTCAAGAAGAAGTTATTGCCTTCAAAGTTGGTTAATATACCTAATAATGAAGTTGACGCACTGATACTTGGAGTTGCGTTTGAAATAGTTATAAGAGCTTTTTGCTTAAACATAACAACTTTGGATTATGCAAATAAGTTAAATGATACCTTTATTAAAGAAATAGATAGCAACAAACTATTTGATTCAACTTTTTGGGATATAATAAAAGACATAATTTCGTTAAAAGAATCGAGTGTGATAAATCAAATAAAGTTAAATTTTAAAAATGAACATTTAAAAATTGAATCAATAAATATACCATTTACTGATTTAAGTAATGTAATGAGGATAATTAAAATCTTATCTGCTGTTACTTTTCCTTACACAAAAAATGTCAAATATAAAGTATTTTATGGAAAAGAAGAATCATTGAGATGCTTTAATAATAAAATACATATAGACCTTGGCGAAATCGAAACAGATGAAAAAAGCTTCATTAATGATTCTTTAGTAAAGGGACTGCCATTTTACCAAACTTGTATAGTTGATAATCAAGTAAATATAATTTCAAAATGGCTTGATATAAAATTCAGCGTGAAGGATGATGATTTTATTAGCAAAGATTCAATATATATTTTCTGTTTGAAGCAATGTGATAAAACGACAAAAGAGTTTTTAAATCTAAATAATATATGTAACCAAAAGTATATAGAGCTGAGACTAGACAACGATATTAATGATTTTATATTCTCTGATAAAACGGCTATATTTATTACTGGGTCAAGCGGCTCAGGAAAAACATCAGCTGTCAGAAACTTTATGCTTAAAAATAAAGAATTACATTTTTCAATAGTTTCTTCAAAAGTCAACCAAACCGATTATTTGAATTTATCTGCTTTTTTGGGAATTGAAATTGACGCGAGTGAGGAAGAATCAGTAATTAATACCTTAAATAAAGCATTAAAAATAAATAACTCAAGAATCATTTTAATAATTGATGGAATAAATGAACTGAATTTTGAATTCCAAAAACAGTATTATTTAAAAATCAATGATCTTGCCAGAAAAATATATAACCTCAAATGTAATAATATAAAAATAATTGTTACCTGTAGAGAACATGCATATTTACAGTATAAAGATACAACAGGAGTAAATTTAAATTACTTATATTTCTATAGGAATGATAAATCGGAATTCGGAGTAGTTCAGAATCAAGATGCAAACTATAAAGTAAAACCGTTTAATGATAATGAATTTAGCGCATTACTAAAATGTTATTTTTCAGATGACAAAATAATAGATGCTATTAAGAATATCAAAATACAAAATATGACTCCTTTTTATTTTGCAATAATTGACGAGTATTTACAAACTTATAGTATCGAAAGTTTAGATTTCAATAACAACAATTTGCTTTTTGAGATTCTTTCAAAAACAATGTTTGGAAGATTAACAAAAACAAATCAATTATTTGCCAAAAGAATTATTTTTACATATTTTGATTTGATTATTAATTGCAATTTATTATATGTAACAAAATATATGATAGAAAACGCATTATTATCAGACGGTAATATGAACGAATCCGCTTATTATATTGATGTGTTTAATGCTCTTGTTGATGTAAATATACTTGCAACAGATTTTTCCAAACATAATAATATTAAATTTAGTCATGATAAGATTGAAGAATTCTTTTTTGAAAAATACCTTGAAGAATACATTGTTATTAATAACGAAACACTTGAAAAAGTATTACATTTATGTAAAATAAATCTTATTTACAAAGAAGGATTCGTACAATTCCTGATAAACGAAGCAAACGAGAATCTTGGAGTGTTCAAAAAAATTTTAACTGATAATTATTCCGGTAATATGGACATTTTGCCCAAGCTGACTATCGAAGCGGTTTCGCACTTTAACAACTTGGAATCTGATTTAAAATACCTTTTACATGACAGAGATTATAATGATAGCAAAGCTTTAATCAATATAATTATTTCCGGCATGGAAGAAAGCTTGATATCATATTTTTTATATACATATGATTTAATGAACATTATCGATATAATATTATGCATTCGAAGCAAAGTAATTGATAACGATGTTAAATCATATATGTATTATTTTAAGTCAAGATTACTTTATTTTAATAATGATTATGATGGGGCACTTGAATATACGGATAAATCAATAAGCACAATTAATCCTAATAATCTTTCGTTTTCCACAAATCTTAATATGAATAAAGCTGTTATTCTAATGGAAATAGGACACAGTAGTGATAGCATAACTATTTTGCAATCCGAATTTGATAAATATAATAATGACTATGATATAAGAAATAAAATAAGAATTGGAATTGAATTGGGAAGGGTGCTTAATCATAATGGAAAGATTAAGGAACCATTAGAGCTTTATGATGAACTTCTAACGTATAAAGAACAAATAACCGAACCATATATACTTGCAAGAATTTGTGAACAAAAAGGAAACAGCCTCAATAAAATAATGTTTGAAAAATTGCATTATGGGTTTGTTTCAATCAGCAATATTGAGAAAGACTGCTTGATTGACGTGAAAAAGTTATTTAGTGAGGCAATAAATCTTTATGAAGACGCAATGAATTTACTTATTAAGGAAAATGAGGTGTTTTGTTATAGTGGAGTTGTACCCGAAAAGATTAATACTTATGTAAGTTACTCTATGTCTGTTAACGAAATAGGTATGGATGAGTGTAAAACTCTGATAAAAAAAGTTGATAAACTTTTTGAAGACATTACAACACCATACAAAACAGATTTTAATTTAGCCAAAGCTTATTATTATGAGTATTTGGGAAATATTGATAAAGCCATGGAATGTATGGAGTGCGCTCTTGAAAACTCGCTAGATCTAAAAAATCAGAACAAAGAGGCAAAATGCAATCTGTTTTATGCACAATTTGCATATAGGAGAATATTAAAATTGCAGCAAAATAAAAATGAAATGGCAAAGTGGAAGTCATTGGGATTAGAGTGTATTGATAAAGCTTTAAGGTATTATATGCATTATACCATTAATAACGATAATTATAATATAAGGCTTTGCAATAATTTGACAGCACTATTTAATGATTTGATTTGACTTATCTTGGAACATTATCCGGGGCAGATTTAAAATTAAAATTGCTTCCCTTAATATATTCTTTATCAAATTCCTCTTTTATCTTTAAAATCTCTTTTGCTATTTTCCCGGCAATTTTTCCGTTAATATTCATTGTCATAGGTAAAAGCGAAATAATAGTAATTATATTACCTTCAAAGTTGTATTTAGGTAAATAACGAACGCAAATATTAACAGCGCCATTTCTTTTTAAATATTCAGTAAATTGATATATATATTCATTATTTTCGTTTAGCAAATCTTCTGAATTTATTATATCGGAGAATTTATAGCATCTTAATTCAGGCGATTGTAACCATATCAAAGTTGCAAAACCGTATGTATCATATTTTCTCAAAACAATTATTTTTTCTTTTTCGAAAGTGTCAGACAACGTTTCTGCTACCTTCAACATATTAGCAATGTAGGCTTGAAAACCTGATATACCAACACTTTGCAAAACATTCCAGGCAGAGATTATGCCGGTTGTACAACGAGAATTTGTAAATGTATGATAACATGAATCTTTTCTGATTTCGCCATTCTTACTATTTATACTAAACAATTCATTTCCGTTTTTGGCTATAAACAAGCTCGTGGCATAAGGTGAAAACCCCCCTTTATGAAAATCAAATCCAAAACCATCAGCAAGTTTTGTATTTATTAAGATATCTGAAATGTGTTTTATTCTATTTTTTAAAGAACTCTCTAACTTTAACGGATTTATATGAAAATTATATGACTTAAAGAAAAGCCAAGGCCAGCATACAACCATATCATAATAGATATATGGGGAATATGATAAGTTATATTTTTTAACATAAGAAGTGATTATACTATTCACAGTATTAATGTTTTCAACTGCTGAGTGCATTGTGTTTCCTCCCGAAACAATAACACATGCGATTGGGATATTCTTTTCAATGCATGTTGATATACATTTCTCAAATTCGCCATAATCCATTTCCTGAGAAGCTGTCAATGGAATGCGAATACAATCTTCTATACCTAATTGATAGCAAACATCTTCAATGGAAAAATGATTGGCACATGAGGTTATAACTATAGGAGAATTTTTAGACTTAAATTCTCTTTGGCATCGGTTTAATCCACATTTCACAGCATATGTAATACATATTTTTCCACCTGATGTAAAAACACCTGCTGATTTTGACGAATCAATATCAAGTAAGTTGGATAACTGCCTAATAATTTGTTTTTCCATTTTAAGATATCCAGCTGATGTCCTGTCTATCATGCCGTTAGGATTATAAATATTTGTTATTGTTGATGCAGCTACTGTATTCATCATTGTTGGTGGGCATATATTATAAAAAGAAAGCGGTGAATTCCATCTTATTTGCCCGTTAAGTATTTGCAATGATTCCCTTAATACATCGTTTGGGTTTCTTGGTGCCTGAGGGATTTCCTCAAAAGAAGACAGATACATATCATAATCAAAATCGATATCGCCTAAACAATATGAATTAATTTTACATTTTGGTGTGTTTTCAATATGCTCTTCAATCATTTTTATGAATTCATACTTATTGCTGTCATCTGCATTTAAAAAGCTATATTTTAAGTCATTACAAATATCATTATAATCAAAATCAATCCCACACTTTTGTTTGATTTTTAGTGGTAAAATTAACAAAACTATGTTGTGTGACAGTTTTTTAGACAATTCACATATGATATTTGAGTCAATACAATTTTTGAAAGAAGAAACTAGAATATATAAATTAATAATGTCTTTAGTGTCTAATCTATAGTTTAAATGCATTACATTTGTTATTTCTTTGTTTGTTAATTTATCAGAATTGATACTTAACAGAAAATATTGATCCCCTCTTTTTGCAAACTTAAAGCCTGCAAAATCTTTAAATTTATATTTACTAAATAATTTTATGGATATTTCTTTAAGATATGCTAATTCATCAGCAGTTGAATCAGATGATGCAAAAATAAAATTAGGAATATTTCCGATTAATACAGTATCAAATAATTTAACAAATGAATAATTTTTATATACTATTAATTCATCAATTTTGTCAGAGAAAAGAGTATCAATAATTTTATTTAATTCATTGATTGAGTTTAATAAATAATTCACTTCAGAATCACTTTCTATAAAAATCGGAAAATCTGTTTTAGAAAGGGATTGGATATTTTTATAGTAATTATATTTTGTCCAAATCTCACTCGGCAAACGAAGTTCCGTTTGCATAATGAAAGCAGGTTTTTCATTTACAAGCAAATACTTAAGATAATTATTACCAAAATACTTCAGACCATAGGAATCTAATACTTTTAATATATTATAAGTATTATTGCCTTTATTAATTGCTTGTAATGGGATAATACAGTCAAAATCTGTTTTTAGAATTGTTTCCTCTAATATTCTTTTACTTGGTGAATTCAAAACTATATATTCAATACCTACGGTATTATCCATTTCAATTTTAGCATTATTTGAGATAATCAATACTTTATACTTCACAATTATCTTTTCCCCTTTCAGCCATAATTAATAGTTATCCTTCATTTGTCGGAGATGTGTAAGGAGAGAGGAAAGATTATTGTATTAAATTAAAAAAACACAATCATAGCGATTATGGTGAAGATTAACCAAAATCTCATAATCATGTAAAGTGTGATATGAGATTCGTTATAAATATGTTTTTATTTTTTAAAGGAGATTGTTTTATGGCGTTTTTCTTTTCTAACAATTTTGCAGAAAGCCCAATTATTAAAAAAGCATTTGAAATTTTATGTATTAATAAACTCAAAAAGGATTACTATTGTGATATGTCTGAGTATATATTTGCAAGAATAAATAAACAACTAACAAAAAAGGAGAATGATTATGGACGCACTAACTCTATATAAACATTTAAAGCA
>OGPP01000949.1_pt1 | contig 25084 bp, 16 predicted proteins | sample 1553021 | NCBI WGS metagenome assembly OGPP01 (sample SAMEA2580217, study PRJEB22360) | human gut metagenome | biome: human gut; feature: human-associated habitat; material: faeces | place: Denmark | collected 2008/2010
AAAGCATTTATGAAATATACTGTTATCTTTTTCCATTTACAATTTTATTTTCAGAGATTTAAAAAGCTGATAAACCTATGGCTACGCTATATTCCTATACAACATAGTCCATAACTCTATCAGCTTTTTGTTTCTAAAAAATCATCAACTTATTCTTTTTTATAAATATTTCTTAAGTATCTCCACTTTATCAAGCTGCTCCCATGGAAGATTTAGCTCATTGCGTCCAAAGTGACCGTAAGCTGCCGTCTGTTTGTAGATAGGTCTTCTAAGGTCAAGCATCTTGATTATGCCTGCAGGACGAAGGTCAAAGTTTTCTCTTATTATCTCAACAAGTTTCTCATCTGAGAGCTTTCCTGTTCCAAATGTGTCAACCATTATTGATGTAGGCTGTGCGACACCGATGGCATATGAAAGCTGTATCTCGCACTTGTCGGCAAGTCCTGCTGCCACAATATTTTTCGCAACATAACGTGCTGCATATGCTGCCGAACGGTCAACCTTTGTGCAGTCCTTTCCTGAGAATGCACCGCCGCCGTGACGGGCATATCCGCCGTATGTGTCTACAATTATCTTACGGCCTGTAAGTCCGCTGTCTCCGTTTGGTCCACCAATAACAAAACGACCTGTTGGATTTATAAAATACTTTGTATTTTCATCTGTAAGTTCCTGTGGAACTACAGGGTCAATAACATATTTACGGATGTCCTCATGTATCTGTTCCTGCGAAACCTCAGCAGCGTGCTGTGATGAGATAACTACCGCATTTACATGAACAGGTCTGCCATTCTCGTCATATTCAACAGTAACCTGACTCTTACCGTCAGCACGAAGATAAGGAAGTGTTCCGTCTTTGCGGACCTCCGTAAGTTTCTTTGTAAGTTTGTGTGCAAGTGCGATAGGATAAGGCATATATTCGTCTGTTTCGTTTGTTGCATAACCAAACATCATACCCTGGTCGCCTGCACCGATTGCCTCAAGTTCCTCGTCCGTCATCTGATTTTCTTTTGCTTCAAGTGCCTTGTCAACACCCATTGCAATATCTGCTGACTGTGAGTCGAGAAGAACATTTACCTTACAGGTATCACAGTTAAAACCTTTCTCATCAGAGTCATATCCGATTTCTCTTATTGTCTCTCTTGCAATCTTTTCATAGTCAACTTTTGCCTTAGTCGTAATCTCACCCATGATAAGCACATAATCTGTCGTGATAGCTGTCTCGCAAGCAACACGGCTCATGGGATCCTGCTCCATAAGTGCGTCAAGTATCGCATCCGAAATATTGTCGCTTATCTTGTCAGGATGTCCTTCTGTTACTGATTCAGATGTAAATAATCTTTTCTCCATCGTATCCTCTTTTCTGCACTGCTCTGTACCTTTCAGTCCGTATCAGGCAGTGCAAAGATACGGCTGTACTCTTATCTTGAGGAAAAAGCGACATATCACTGTGTAGGGTAAAAATGGCAAAACCAGCGTTTTGCCCTGGCATCACACTACATTAAGAGCATTTTCCTATGCATCAAAAAAAGTCCACCGATACAACTCGATGGACTTGATATATCTCAACTCCTCTTATTGTTCGATTTCTCGCTTAGATTGGCACCTTCCTGTATGGGGTTGCCGTGGTTTCACAGAGCCTTCACTCTCCGCCACTCGGAATAAGAGTATTTATTATTTTATACAAACATGGTTATCATACATCATTTATCAGATAAAATCAAGTAATAAAATTGTACATAAATAAAGAAATTATTTGTATTATTTTTGTATATCTTTTTGATTTTTTCTTTGAAATGTGTTATAATCAATAAATATAATTTTTACTTATAAATGAATACATATTTAGTTTTTAGGAGGTTTTTATGCGAAAAAAACTATTTTCAAGAAACAACTTAGTTAAAATTTCAGCCATAAGTCTTACTTGTGCTTTGGTATTCATCCCGGTTAGCAGCCACATAAACTCATTGTCTACCGTTCATGCAGATAACAGCGTTTCTATAAGTTCTGTTGATACATCGGACAGTAATGAGCAGACATCAGATAACGATGAACAATCTGATGAAAAAACTGCTGACACTGACAACAGTTCAGATAATACAGTTTCAAACACAACAGGCAATAAGGCAGACAGTGAGCAGCCGGTTTCAGGCAAAAATACTTCACAGTCTAAGAAAACAACCATAAAAAAGACTAAAACTTCAACCGCTTCCACTAAAAAAGGAAGCAGTAAAAAAAATACCCAATCAAAAAAGAATAAAAACAAAAATCAGGAGCCAAAACATTACAAACCAATAATAGGCAAGACTGTAACTGTCACAATGAAACATCTTCAGAAAAAATTAAATAAATTTCTTCTGAGCTTCAGACTGCACAGAGCAAGGCTTCACGCACGAAACGCGTAATATTATCAAAGAAAAAACAGTTATCTTCAATAAATACACTTAAAGACAATGCCATTGAAGAAACCAACTGTGTAACTGTTTCAGATGTTTTTGAACCATCACAGTCGTTAAAATCATATGCTAAACAATATGACTCATCACTTAGCATATATCTCAACCAGAATGTTTCATCAAAAACGGCAAAAACATCTTCCGATGATAATACCGTATTACCTGATTTTGAAAAAATTTCCGGACTTATGGATACTGTATCTATAAAAAAGAATATTAAACATTCAAAAAAAGCTATTAAGTCATCAATAAACAAAAATACTACAAAAGTAAAAAATATGCAGAAAAAAATCAAAGATACGAAAAAAGTCAAAAATACAGTTTCAAAATATGTTATTGTTTCAATAAACTCTAATAACATATTTGAACCGTCAAATGTAAGTACAAAAACCTTAAAGAATGCACTTGAGGGAACTAATCTTAAAGAACTTGCACCTGCATTTGTCAAGGCTGAAAAAAAATATGGCATAAATGCCATTGCCATGACTTCAATAGCAGCCCTTGAATCAGGCTGGGGCAAAAGCAAGCGTGCCGTAAAAGACAACAATCTCACCGGTCTCGGTGTCTACAGCGATTCTGCAAAAGGAATAAATGCCGACACCAAAGAAAAAAATATCCTTATGACAGCCGAAAGACTTGCAACACATTACAGTAAACCCGGTCAGACCTTTTATCATGGAACAGGTTTTGACGGAGTAAATAAAAAATACTCGGCATCAAAGACATGGGGATGGAAATGCGAAAATATTGCATTCCGTATTATGAACAAGATAGCAAATCCGGGAATTGAGTCACTCGGATGATTCTATTTATGGTAAATAAAAAGAACGAAACAGGCATAAAAAGAAGCAAAAAAAGATATACTTGTAATATCTGATTTAATGTGTTATAATTGAGTCAGATATTAAAAGATGATAGTGCTATATACTGGCACAAAAAACAAAACCTCATAAGGTGCGAACTTATGAGGTTTTTTCTTGTTTTGTTAAAGCAGTTAAGTGTTAAAAGTATATATTTCACATTTTCCTAAAACTTTTCGGCAATTTCACCTTTTTACAACCCTTGAAAGCATTCTTTCCTATCTTCTTCACGGCTTTTCCGCCGCTTACTTTCTTAAGTTTGGTACAGTTCCTGAAAGCATCCTTTCCAATAGTCTTTACATACTTTCCTATCTTTACAGAAGTTGTCTTCTTATTGTTTTAAAAGCCTTATCTACGATTGCCGTTACTTTAAATGTATATCCTTTTATCTTAATGCTGTCTGCTATCACAAGGCTTTTCTTACTGCCCTTTACTCCTGCAGCCTTAACAGTCCCTTTCTTTGCATCAGATTTAGTTACCGTGTATTTACAGGTGCCGGGATAGCTGATGGAACAATCACCTGCTAATTTTCCATTATCAATAAGAACCGGAGATTTATCCGCCACTTTATCATCATCAGATGTTTCTAAATGCCCGCTATGCTCGCTGGTATCTGTAATAATATTGGCATTGCTTTCTCCCGTGCGTAACTGCTCGCCTGATAGCAAAGGCTAAGATACTTCGGAAATGGCATATTCTCCGTCTTGTGTTGGTTCGTGTACAAATCCTCCAGCTTGAACATTTCCGTTAGAAATTCATCTACCCTCTGATGCACGAAGCCTTTCATTTTGTTCAATCCCATAAGCATCGTGTACATTTCTATATCGTTCTCGTATATGTACTCCATCAGTATCTTTGCATACTGACCTTCCTCGCTTATTATCTCCGCTTCCGTCGGAAATCCCAGAACTTCCTCTTCGGACGGCATTTCCCCCAGATATTCTTCCTCTGTCATGTTGTCCGCCAACATTATTAGTTCTTTCCTTTCCTCTTCCGTTATTTGTTCCTTCTCCAACTTGTCCAACAGTTGATCTAACCTTATCACTCTTCCTGTCATAAATATTGCTCCTTTCCTTTTTATATTCTTCAAAATAATTTCTTAATCGAAAAATAACATTATTTGATAATAGGCTTATTGCTGCTCCTACATCTGCCAAAAATTGAGCATAATCTTTGACAATAATACTATAATAGATTTTTTCCGGAAGTATGTAAGAATCATTATATCTGTTCATTATAACAAACATACTACACTCAAAAACAAACTCAGCCATATCATCATTTTTAAATAAATTTACTTTCCTACCTAAAATCATACCACAAACATATGTTCGAGTCAAGTTTTTTATGCTTTCCCATCAATTCAACTTATCCTTATATTCCTTATTATAATAAGACAGTATCTGTTTTATAAGCAAATGCTGATTGATAAAAGCAGGCATAAAAATAATTAAGCAAACATATATTTCTATGTTGCCTGCCAAGAAAGCACCCAAAGAATAGATTATGCCACTGCGAAAATAATTCGACACCACAACCACCTTGCCTTATATCCCCATTTTGTGTATATTATTACTAACAATAGCTTATGTATCATTGCTATTTAGCTAAAAATCAGTAATACACTACATAGTTAATTGCGAAACTCTAGGTAGGCTATATTTTTTTGTGCAACTTTACATATCATAAGCAAGGTGCTTCTGACACCGTCGGTACTTAAGCTGCGTTTTTTACAGCTTTATGTACCGCTACGAGTGTCGGGCAGCGAGAGCGTGCCTTGTGTTGATATTGTATATGTTACACAAAAATTCACAACCTATAACGAGTTTCGCAATCACCTAAATACACTACATTGTGTGAGGAGAAATATGAAAATACTAAAAAAACTTATATGGGTCGCTCTTGCGATAGAACTAATCGTGCTTTTAGTCGTGGTTATCAATTCAAATGTTGACAATATGACCCTGTCAAAAGGCGAGATTTATGATTTTAATACCGGATGGATCATCACCAGACAAGACGGTTCTTCCCAAAAGATTAAGTCACTTCCATACAGTGAAAAGTCAAAAGCCGGTGAGAAAATAATACTCAGCAATACCATTCCAAAAAAATACAGTGGTATGACTATGTCCTTTTTGTCCGCTGATAAACAGTTCCGTGTTACGATAGACGGCAGACAGGTTTATGAATTTGGTGTCAACGACTCAAGACCTTTCGGCAAGACTCCGGGTAGTGTCACAAATTTTATCGACATTCCCGAAAATCTTACAGAAGGAAAAATTGAGATTGAAATGATCTCGCCGTACGACAACTATGCCTCTAACATTACAGGCATTACTATCTCGAAACGAGATACTTCTATATTAAATCTCCTTAAATCAAACCTTGGCAATTTTGCTATGTGCATCATAATACTTGCCTGCGGCATTACGCTTTTTATGCTCGCTTTTATTCAGGCATTTTCAAGACAGACAAGAGACGGTATAAGTTACCTTGGCTTTATGTGTATTTTCGGTACGATTTACTTCTCAATAGAAACAAAATCACTGAATGTTTTCTATGGAAACCAGACGCTTTACTCAAATCTTGTGTTCCTCGTACTTATGCTCTGGCCTGTCTTTATGCAGATGTACTACATTAACAATCTTGAGGAAAAATTCCAGAAAATTTTCTATATATTACTTTTTCTTACTCTGACAAATGTAGCATGCCAGCTTACATTACAGATTCTTGGAGTATTTGATTTTATGAATATGGCTTTTGTATCACATATTCTTATATTTATATCAGGTATGGCAATACTCTTTTCACTTATCTGCACGATACGAAAAGGTAAAGATAAATTATTCGCATTGGAATTTCTCGGAATTTTAGCCTTTATAGGTGGCAGTGCTGCAGACCTTATCCGTTTATATACTATCCATATCGGTGATTTTGGCAAATACAGCCGCTTTGGAATGACTATCTTCTCTCTCCTTATGGTATTTGTACATATATTAAAAGTAATCCGAGGTTACAGTGCGAGCATTGCCGAAAATGCCCGTCATATGCAGATGGAAGTTCAGGTAATCGAGGAGAAAAATCAGGAACTTACTATCGCAAATGAGGAAGCCGAAAAAGCTAAGGCTGAGGCAATAGCCGCCGCAAAAGCAAAAAGCGTATTTCTTGCCAATATGTCGCATGAAATACGAACTCCTATCAATGCTATTCTCGGAATGGACACGATGATACTTCGTGAAAGCGATGATAAAGATATTCTCGAATATGCTGGAAATATCCAGTCTGCAAGCCAGACACTTTTATCACTTATAAACGATATTCTTGATTTTTCAAAAATAGAAACAGGCAAACTCGAACTTGTTCAAGGTGACTATGCACTTTCCTCTCTTATAAACGATGTTTATCATATGCTTCTCGGCAAGGCGAAAGAAAAAGGACTTGCATTTAATGTCGATAGTGACAAAAATCTCCCTGCCAAACTGTACGGTGACGAGGTACGCATACGACAAATACTCGTAAACATATTAAACAATGCAATAAAATATACTGAGAAAGGCTCTGTCACATTAAATGTCGGTATGTCTGAGCAACAAAATGCCGATGCCATAAACAATAATAATGTTACCGGCTCACAGCCTGCAAAAAATATAATAATAACTTTCACTATATCCGATACAGGCATCGGCATTAAGTCGGAAAATATCTCACATCTTTTCGACTCATTTTCACGATTTGATGAGAACAAAAATAAACATATAGAGGGAACGGGACTTGGTCTTGCCATCACAAAACAGCTAACAAAACTTATGAACGGTAAGATAAATGTCACAAGCAAATACGGTGAGGGCTCTGTTTTTGAAGTAAGTATTCCTCAGAAAGTTGTTTCCGATTTAAAGATAGGCGATATTTCCGAAAAATACAATACAGCACCTGATAAAAAGAAGAAGAAAGCTTCATTTACCGCACCTGATGCTAAAGTTCTTGTCGTTGACGATGTAAAAATGAATATCAATGTGTTTAAGGCACTCCTTAAACGAACTAAAATATCGGTTGACTCTGCAATGTCAGGTCCTGAAGCACTTGAAATGATTAAGGACAATAAATATGATATTATTTTCTTAGACCACATGATGCCTGATATGGATGGTATCGAAACTTACAAACATATGAAAGAACTTGAAGAAAATCCTAACAAAGATACAACAGTTATCATGCTCACCGCCAACGCAATAATGGGAGCAAAAGAAGAATATCTCGGCATCGGATTTAGTGACTATCTGAGTAAGCCGGTGCAGGCGGCAAAACTCGAAGCGATGATACTCAAATATCTTCCTGAGGAACTTGTCACAAAGCCTGATATTTCATAATGTAACATAAAACAATGATAGTGTGATAAATACTGCATCGACAATATTTTGTCACAAGGCTCGTACATTAAGCATCCACTACAAAACAGAAAATAACAATTTGTTTCCGAGCAAAATAAGTTGATTTTATGTGGTTAAAAACTTAATATGCACAAATGTGTATAGAAATGGAGATAGCATGAAACAGAACAGCAGATTTGAAAAAAAACTTTATACAACATGGGGACGAAATATTGATAAGAACAATGTTTTAACAGAGTACCCAAGACCTCTTTTAAAGCGTGACGCTGACAGCTATGTAAATTTAAACGGTATATGGAAGTACGCTTTCACGGCTTCTAATAAAAGACCGGTGCGTTTTGACGGTGATATTCTCGTTCCTTTTTCACCCGAAGCACCTCTTTCAGGTATCAACAGACAGCTTAAACCTAACGAATATCTCTGGTACGAACGAATAGCTATATTTGATATAAATAGATTTTCAGACAATTCACGATTTATAATCCATTTTGGAGCAGTAGACCAAATATGCAGCGTATATGTAAACGGAATAAAAGTCTGTTCCCACTCAGGCGGCTATCTCCCATTTGATGCTGATATAACCGATATTTTAAAAAGCACTGCCACAAAAACTTCATTCAGACTGACCGTGCGTGTGAAAGATTTCTCTGACACTTCATATCACGCAAGAGGTAAGCAGTCACTTAACCCAAAGGGAATGTTTTATACTGCACAGAGCGGTATATGGCAGACTGTATGGCTCGAATATGTACCGGAAATATATATCAAAAAGATTATAGCAAAACCAGATCTTGATACAAAGGTACTGCGTATTAAAGTTGTCACAAACTCCGACAATACAGTAAAAAATCTTTATTATATATCAGAAACAGAAAAAAAACATGATAACTGTCAGATTAACAAAAATGATACTAAAATTTCAAGTGACAAGACACACCTTCACAGACACAAATCAACAAAAACAAATGAAATCAAAGTCTGTATCAACAATCCGGGTATTTATATAGACATACCTGACACTAAAACACAAACTGACAGCAACAAAAAAAACGACAGTTACGATGAATTATATAAAGACAGCCCTTACGCTCCATTTACATATTACGGCATAAGTGACACTTTTATTGAAATCCCACTTGACGAGCTCGATATTAAAGCATGGACTCCCGACACCCCATACCTTTACACTTTTTCAGTAAATATAGGAAAAGATTATGTACAAAGCTATTTCGCACTCCGTACTTTTACTATAGAAAAAGATGCAAATGATATTCCCCGCATCTGTCTTAACCACAGACCACTCTTTCAAAAAGGTGTTTTAGATCAGGGTTACTGGCCTGACGGACTTTATACTCCTCCATGTGACAACGCACTTATATATGATATTAAGACCATGAAATCTCTCGGTTTCAATATGCTCAGAAAACATATCAAGATAGAAAATAACCGCTGGTACTACCACTGTGACCGTCTCGGCATGATAGTCTGGCAGGATATGGTTAATAGCGGTAGCAGGTACAAATCATGGTTTGTGACCTATCTCGCCACTTTTATGAGCCTTTTTGATATTTCCTGCAGCGATAAATTTAATCATCTTTTTGCAAGAACTTCAAAAAAAGGCAGAAAAGAATTTATAAAAGAAACTATACAGACGATTGACACGCTCTCAAATCATCCGTCAATCGCAGCATGGGTGATATTCAATGAGGGCTGGGGACAGTTTGAGACAAACAAAATCACAAAACTTGTAAGAAAAGCCGACAATTCAAGGCTTATAGACCAGGCAAGCGGATGGTTTGACCAGGGCGGCGGTGACATCAAAAGCATACACAATTACTTTTTCCCTCTCCGTCTTTTCAAGAAAGAAAACCGTGCTTATGCACTTACCGAGTACGGCGGCTATACGCAGATAATAAAGCACCATAATACCGCAGACAAGTGTTACGGCTATGGTGCCTGTAAAAATTCCAGAGAATTAAAGAAACGATACCAGCAGAGAGAAAAGGAAGTTTCCGCACTTATTCCTAAGGGACTTTGTGCAAGCATCTATACCCAGCTTTCCGATATTGAAAACGAATTAAACGGAATCCTGACTTATGACAGAGCGGTAAACAAATTTTAATCCGTTAAATTTTCACACTATCAATCTCGGTACAAAATCAAGATAATCAGACGAGACAAGACTATATTTTATCCCGTCATGCTCACCCGTTATACTGTAATCAAACCTGTCTTTTCCGTGAAGATGCGAATAAACTACCTGCCTTACACCAAACTCCCGTGCCAGCTCAGTAAATACGCCCTCTTTTTCATGTTTATTTGTCGGAGGATAATGGAGAAACATGATAAAATCGTTATAACCCGCTTCTTTTGCGGCTTTATACGATTTTATCAATCTCTTTCTCTCATTCTTAAACCTTTTTTCTATCTTATCCTCTGCCAGATAACAATATTCATCCGTCGAAAAACCTTTAGAACCGATAAGTGCATATTTTCTTCCATTCAAAACATCTTCATATTCATAGAAATTATCCTGTAGAAATAAGAGTTTCCCTGCAAAAAGTTCATTCAGGCTGTCCGTCTTACCTGTCTTATTCCAAAACCTGTCATGATTTCCTCGAAGAAGTATCTTTCTACCCGGAAGTGCCGCAATAAACTCAAGGTCTTTCATGCTGTCATCAAGTTTCCTGCCCCATGAATGGTCACCCGTAACAACCACTGTATCATTTTCATTTATTATATTACACCAGTTTCTCTTTATCTTAGCAGCATGGTCTTTCCACTCATCACCAAACACCTCCATCGATTTTCCCGACTGAAAACCAAGATGTAAATCCCCTATTGCATACAGTGACATACCCTCTCCTCCTTCGTACTTATTTTCATCACCCGTTAGTATTTGTTATATTTGTGCAATCGACACAACATATAATTAATTTTGCAATCACCTATACTCTTTATCTTTTTTATCTGCATCATCATCTGCTTTGTCCACACTATCATCTGTTTTATCTGTTTCATCTGCACTGTCATGTAACTCATCAGCCTGTTTGATTGCTTCCTTATCCTTGTCATCCTCAATCTGTCTTTTCGTCTCCTGTGCTTTCTTGTCCTCTGCGATAGCACGAAGTATATTTCCTATATCCTCCGGTGAAAACATCCCGATTGCCTTGCCGAGTTCACCTATGTTCTTACGGTTTACTCTGAGTGTTCCACCTTTCGCTAACGGAATTATTATCACCTCTGACGGGTCGCTCATGTCACCGAGAGTTATTGAATTGTCCTGCAGATTACAATTAAAGCATACACCATTATAAATAATATTTACACCGTCGCCAAGTGCAAAATATTCATTTTTGTTATTTTTTAATAATTCCTGCTCCTGTTTTTTCTCCTGTATATTCTCGCTGTTTATCTTCTCGGCGACAAATGTCTGACCCATCTGCATAAGTTTGGATATATCATCAAGCCACATTGACCTGTTTTCCTCACGCTCTTTATCTGCCCTCTCAAGATTATCCTTGCCATCCTGAACAGCAATCTCCTTGTAGACCTCCAAAACATCGTCTATCTTTGCAAGATAATCTTTCCATTCCTTTTCATCCATAGTTTTATCAGGCTCCGCCTGCGATGAAGCCGAAACATATGCCATATCATTTCTTCCACTAAATAAATTCTCTAATCCTACCATACTAATCCCTCTTTTCTTTTTATTACAAAAAATATGCGCCACAATACACTAACCATGTATTGTGACGCATTCCCTTGCTGATAAATATATCGGCATACTATTCTATTTCTTTACCATACTTTAAAAAACGAGCCATCTCATTTTTTATTTGCTGGTTCTACATTTACATTTCTGCCTTTTATCTTTGCGTGCTTCATCGCCTCAATTACATCTGCTGCATACTCTCTCGGCACTTCGACAAATGTATATTTATCATACATATCTATTGCTCCGACAAGGTTTCCCTGCATTCCGGATTCGCCTGCGATTGCACCTAAAATATCACCTATCCTGACACGGTCTTTCTTTCCTATATTTACGAAAAGTCTTACCATTCCAGGCTCTGCTCCGGTATCTCCAAATTCTTCACCTGAATTATTGTCAAGCACTGCATCTCCCATTTCCATAGAAAGGAGTGCTGCTGCCACCTCGATTGCCGAGTAATCACTGTCCTCAAGATGCTCCTCAAGAATATCTATCATCTTTCCGAGATTGTCCTGCTCGATTATTCCGCTTATCTTTTCAAGCACCTTTTCGACCTTTATATCCGTAATGTCATTTACTGACGGTATCGGCTGGCGTTTTATCTTTGTCTTGCAATATCTCTGAATATCCTTAAGTTTGTATATCTCTTTTCCGACAACAAGCGTAAATGCACGACCTGTTCTTCCTGCACGGCCTGTTCTTCCGATACGGTGCACATAATATTCATCATCCTGTGGCACATCATAGTTAAAGACCGCTTCAACATCGTCAACATCTATTCCTCTTGCCGCCACATCCGTTGCCACGAGTATATCTGTTCTTCCGTTTCTAAAACCATTCATAACCCTGTCACGCTGACTCTGTTTGAGGTCACCATGAAGTCCTGCCGCAAAATATCCACGACCTTTTAAGTCCTCAACAAGTTCATCTACTTTTCTCTTTGTATTACAGAATACAAGTGAAAGTTCCGGGTCATACATATCAAGAAGTCTTGAAAGTACTTCCGCTTTCTTTCTCGGATTTACTTCATAATAATACTGCTCTATCTTCGGAACAGTAAGCTCTTTCTTTACAACCTTGATTATCTCAGGTTCTTTAAGATATGTTTTTGCTATCTCCATTATAGGCTTTGGCATTGTTGCTGAGAAAAGGAGTGTCTGGTGTTCCTCAGGAAGTGTCTGAAGCACCGTCTCTATGTCCTCCCTGAATCCCATGTTCAACATTTCGTCAGCTTCGTCAAGAACTATCGTTCCGACTGTTGCCATCTTTAATGTATGTCTCCTTATATGGTCGATAACTCGTCCCGGTGTCCCTATTACTACCTGCGTCCCACCTTTCAGCGAACGAATCTGCTTTGTGATGTCCTGACCTCCGTATATCGGAAGTACCTTTATTCCGTGCATAAATTTAGCAAATTTACGCATCTCATTTGCACACTGTATCGCAAGTTCTCTTGTCGGGCAGAGCACGACTGCCTGCAATTTCTTATTGTGAGGATCTACCCTTTGCAAAAGCGGTATTCCAAACGCTGCTGTTTTTCCCGTTCCCGTCTGAGCCTGCCCTATCATATCCTTTCCTTCAATGGCAACCGGTATCGCCTGTGCCTGAATAGGACTCGCCTGCTCAAAACCCATCTCCGTAATTGCCCTTAATATACGCGTATCCAAACATAATTCTTCAAAATTCATCTTTTATTTTCCAATCTCTGTACGACGCACACATATGCAAATCTACCGTACAGTTATAGATTTGCAAAAACGACATTACTGCCCACTCACATACCTGACACTGCCGTCAAGCTATGCAAGTGAGCAGTAACCCAATTAACACTGTTGGTTAATTATATCATAAATTCGCAATGCAGGAGAGCTTGTTCTCCTGCACAGAATTTATGAACGACAAAATCTTATAGCACGAAGTGCGGCAGATGCAACGCATCTGGATTTTGGAGTTAATTATATCACAAATTCGCAATGCTGGAGAGCTTGTTCTCCTGCAACGCATCTGGATTTTGAAGTTAATTATATCACAAATTCAACCGGAAATAATGAATAAACAGTAAATTTTTTATAGTGATCTCCATTTTTGAACAGCTTGCTTTAAAGCTATACAGACAACTCTGTTTGCTTTCGTTAATAAACAAACTTCATTCAACACAAACACCCCCTTATAAAACATATTATAAGAGGGTGTTTGCAAATTTTTATAAATAAATTACTCTTTTTATTTTTTGATTACAGCCTTTTTACTCTGACCTTTTCCTTTGAATATCTTCTTATATGAAGAAAGTTTTGCCGAAGGAACTTTTATCACAAGCTTTGAAGCTGTTTTCTTAAATGTATTTGCTCCTACTTTTGTTATAACTTTAGAGTTTACTTTAACACTCTTTAGTTTTGTGCAGCCGTTAAATACATCTTTTCCTATTTGTTTTACATTTGCACCTATAGTTACTGTTGTAAGTTTCTTCGCATTCTTAAATACTGAATTTGATACCTTTACTACTTTATATGTAGTTTTGCCGACTTTTATTGTTGCAGGTATGCTTACTGTCTTAAGTGATGCTTTCTTTGAGTTTGATGCGTACTCAACACCTGTTATCTTGTTTGATGACTTAATGTATTTGTATGTTACACTTCCCACTTTAACACTCTTTGCCTCAGTTGTGTCTTTGTTATTGTCGTCATTATTATTGTCATCACTCTTTTGAGTATTGTCATCATCTTCATCAAGTTTGCTGTCAGGCTGTTTATCATCTTTGGATGCCGTCATACTTGAAAGTCCTGATAATGTAAATGTCACACTTATCTTTTTTACACTTCCTATGTCACTTGCAAAGTCAAGATACTGTGCACCCTCGCTGCTTGTCTTTGACTCTATTCCTGACGAAATCACTGAACCATCCCATACATTTAAAGGATTTCCGGTATCAAATGTTGTACCACTCATTACTGACTTAGCTTCTTTGTTTGTTATCTCAATTTCTTTAGTGTCATTAACAACAAATTTTTTGTATATGATATTACCACTCTGAATCTGTGATTTTGTAAGTTTCTGTGACGCCACATCTGCATCCATTATATAAAGTGATGCTATGTGATTAATGCAGGCATTTCCGTTTGCATCTGCAAGTGCTTTTTTAGCTATATCGTTTAAATCCTTATCTGCATCTATCGTCAATGTGTATTCACCGTCTGCTTTAACAGCTACTCTGTCCGCGGCAACATCCGTGTAGTTGTATGAATTTGCAGCCTCATCAAAGTAGTACAGACGAAGTCCAAGGTTTGTCTCATAAGCACTCTCCGTAACTGAACCTACAGTCACATTTATGCTCTTTTCAAAGCCATCTGCTGTTATTACTGAGATTACTGCAACACCTGTACCTGTTGCTGCTATCTTTCCATTGCGTGATACAGTTGCAATCTTTTCATTTGATGAAGAATATCTTATTGCTGCACCATTTGCACTTCCGTCTGCCGCTTTTGCAATGGCATTTATAAATGCAGACTGTTTTTCCTCAAGTTTATATGAGTCAAAATCCGTAGTAATAGCTGTTGTTGCTTTTGCAAGGTCTGTCTTTTCAACAGTTACTTTTATTGTCTTTTCAACTTTTGTCGTTGTACTGCTGTCATATGCATCTGCCTGTGAATATGCATGGATTGTTGTTGTTCCGACACCAGTAGCTGTAATCTTTCCATTGTAAACTGAAGCTACACTAGAATCATCAGATTTCCAGAGAACTACATCATTGTTTCCGGCAGGTTCTGTTGTTGCTGTTATCTGCTTTTTCTCTCCAACTTTAAGCGTCACATCATCTGTATCTGTTTTGACAGATGTCATTTTTGTAATCGCAAGTTCTCCGTCAGAAGCATCAAATCTGTACTGAGGAGCCTCTGTATCTACAAAGTATCCTCTCATAATAGCGGATACCGTCTTTACGGAATATGGCTTATTAAAGTATCTGTTTAAAATTCTGAACGACTCTCCTGAGCCTGCTCCGTTATTGTCCCATGCAACAACAACCATTCCGTACTTCTTTGCAAGGTAGTTTACACCCTCAAATTTGCACGCTCTTGCATCCGGAATAATCTTTGTCTGGAAACCATACTCATCTACAAGCACCGGCACACCTTTGTCTACAAATTTACTCTTAAGCTGTTTAAACTGATTTGCATACGATGCATCTGCTGCTTCATTTACCGAATTTTTGTTATATGCATCATAATCATGAACAGTTACCATAATTTTTCCTGCTGCACTGTCCTTTGGAATTTCAAAGCTTGTTGAATAATTTCCTAATGCATATTTGATATTTGTATTTAATGAACACACCGTAAGCCATCTTTTGGCATTGTTAGAGCCTGTTGCTCTCACAGTGTCAACAAATATCTGGTTAAGTTCATTTATCTTTTTGTTCTGTTTAGATATTGACTCCGCATCTGCCGTCCAGCCCTGACCATGAATATATACCTCGTTCATTGATTCAAGTATAAGATGCTCATCATAATTTTTAAATCTTTCTGCAATCGTCTTCCACACTCCTGCAAACTTTGTCTTAACTCCACTCCATACTGTCTCATCATCAGATGTAATGTCAAGCCAGCCATGACTATATTTTTCATCACCATAAGTACCCTTATAATCTGAATTATTGTCTGTACCGTCATGATGAATATTTAATACAACATACATATTTTCTGCTGTAGCATAATCAACTACATTCTGAACCCTGTTCATCCACTCTTCATTGATTGAATAGTCTGCATTTATCATATTTCCCCATGTGACCGGAATACGGATTGTATTAAAGCCTGCATCATGTACATATTTTACAAATGCCTTTGTAGTTTTTGCATTCTGCCATACAGTTTCCCCAACTGCATAATTTTGGTGTCCTTCTAATGTATTTCCAAGATTCCATCCTGTTCCCATTTCTGATATTATCTCACCTGCTGAAAGGTCTGTATATGGTGATGGATTGTCAGGCGTCTCTACCTCGTTTGTTGATGAAGCCATAACTGCTCCGCCTTCATTTGTCTTTGTTGCAGCAGATGCAAAGCTTGTACCTGACATACCGGTAACCGCCATTGCTGCCGAAAGAGCAAATGTCATTATCTTTTTTAATGATTTCCTCATAAATGCCTCCTATTTTGTCATATTTTATTGTTTTGCCCAAATATTGTTTTTTCTACCTTCGATACGACATGTCACCCGACCTGCGTGTGATGTCAGTCCACGTATCATCCTAATTTATATTAACATTTTTTATTTAACAATTCATTTTGATAATCAGTTGTGTTTTACATTAAAAAACTAACAAATCTGCCGTTTTGCGGCAAACAGGATACTTTTTGCTGACTATACTAAAAGTCATCTTTATTTACCGTTCACATACGCAATGAAGCTGCCACATAATAATGTAACAGCTCCATCACTATTGCTGCTTACAATATGGTTGTAATCAGCAATTTAATATTTAAGACTGTTTTGAATTCCCTGACTATATTAAAGTAAATTTTCAAGTCATAACAATGTCATAAATAGTATATTTTTATGTCTTTTTACGGCTTAATCTTTTATTATGATATATATGCTTTTGTAAACCACCAGGTATCTCAAAACTTTTACTGATATCGTTAAACTAATTTTTAGTAATCAACCTTAAATCTTCCCGTCATATCCTTAAGTGCCGCCGCCTGCTCTGAAAGAACCTCCGTTGAGGCTGCCGTCTGCTGTGCCGTAGCCGTATTGGATTGAACTACTTGAGATATATTTTCTATCTCATTTCTTATATCGTTGGCATTTTTTGCCTGTATCTCATTTGCCTTAGACATTTCATCAAATGCATTTGCAATATTGTTTGAATCTGACACAATCTTTGCAAGTGAATCTGATGTTATATCTGCATACTCTTTTGCACTTTCTATTCCTTTTATACATTTTTCTATAAGCTCTGCCGTCTTTTTAGAAGCATCACTGCTCTTTGTGGCAAGTGTACCAATCTCCTGTGCTACAACAGCAAAACCTTTTCCACTTTCTCCTGCTCTTGCTGCTTCTACAGAAGCATTTAATGCAAGGATATTGGTCTGGAAAGCAATACCGTCTATCGTATTTACTATCTTTTTGATGTCCTCGGACATTTCCTCAACTGTTCTTACGACATTGGAAAGTTCCTGCATTTTCTGATCTCCGTCTTTTATCTCGCTGTCAAGATTGCCAAGACTTTCATTAACAAAAATAGTCTTATCGGAATTTGCATTTATATTCTGTGCTACATTTTCCACATCCGTAACAAGTTTCTGTAATGAAGATGCCTGTGCCATAGTACCCTCCGACAGCATTGAAGCCGCCTCTGCAAGCTGCTTTGAACCACCGTCAACATTGACAGATGAATTTTGTATATTTAATATCATATTGCTTAAAATAGCCTTGATTGAATTTATCGAAGCTGCAAGCTCATTAAACTTACCCGGATATTCTCTCATATCCTCGGATGTAAGGTCATATGCTGCCATCTTTGCAAGAACATCCCCCGACTGTGTAAGCATATCCGAAAGCATCCTGTTAAGCGATACCGCCGAATTTTGAAGTACGCCAAGCTCATCTTTATTTTTGGTATCGTTAAGCTGCACTGACAAATCTCCCTGTGCCAATGCTGACAATAGATTTTTCACCCTTACTATTGGTCTGCTTATCACTCTTGCTATTATAAGTGCTACTATTATGGCTGCTATAAGTGCTATAATATCACTTATAACAAGTTTTTTGACAAATCTGAGTATATCCGAATTATATGCTGATTCCGGTGATGCTATAACAACACGCCAATTTGCCGTTTTATCTATCTTTGAATAGCCGCATATATATTTATCACCGCCATAAGAACAGGTCATGCTGCCATTCTGTGAAGATATACAGTTTTTAATATCTTTAGGAATCATCTCCTTATACTTATCGTTCATTATATATTTTTCATTTTTATGTGCAATGACATTGTTATTTTCATCAAGTATATAAGCATAACTTCCTTGACCTACAGAAATGTGTTTTACAATATCATTCATAAAATCAACATCAGCTCTATAATAAACCACACCTATAATCCTGCCAGATGATATAAGTGGTGCTGCTATGCTTATCCCATATGTATTTGTATATTTACTTAATGTGACATCTGAAATATTGGTTTTTCCATTAAGTGCTGCTTTTACATAATCTCTATCACTAAAGTCTGTGCCATCCTTAATACTCACACCTTTTTTATTTAACAGATTTCCGCTCGTAAAGCCATATTGTTTTGCAAGCTGTTCAACCTTTTTCACTCTTACTTCATTAGGAACATTTCCAATCAATGTAATATCGGAACCTGAAGCTTTAGCAATGTTTTTGTAATTTTGCAAAAGTGCTTCTATATCCCTTGCTGTTGTCTTTGCCGATGACCTTGAATTTTTTTCCACAAGAGAAATAGTTGAACTATAACTATATAAACATGCCTCTGTACCGATAATATAAACCAGTATAATAATTGTCAAACTGAATACAATACTTATTTTAGTGCTTAATTTCATGTATGTTCCCCCTTTATTATTTAATGTACTCTAGTGTGCCGATAGGAATACACCTGTCTTTTTTATTATACTATATATCTTTAAATATTTCCATTTAAAATCATATTTTAATTTTTTTATGGCGTAACAGTTCAGCCCAAAAAAGATAAGGGGATAATACATGAGCTTGCTCAATGTATTATTGACTTGTTTTTTGGGGTTGAATAGCCTTTCATTTATGAAATGAAGTAAACACAAGCTGCATAGCAGCGACTGACAGCTTGCTGGCAGGTTTACGAATGTAATAAATGAGAGGCTGAACTGTTACTTTATGACTGAACTGTTACTTTTTAAGTTCATTTTAACTTTGCATTGTATTATACGGATATAACCAAACAACATATTAACCTGCTGCTCAGACTTACAGTGTGAACAACAGATAATAATTACTTTAATTTAATGCACATGAAATATCAAAAAAAAAGCATCGACAGTTTAGCCTTACATTTTTAAACTGTCACCAAAATTTAGAAAGGTTGTGATTTTTATGAGAAATTGGAAAGGTATATTAGCAATGGGATTATCATCTGCTCTTGTCATAGGTGCAATACAGCTTGTTCCTGAACAGACCGCCAAAAATGCAAATGCAGAGACCGTAAACACAAGTGATAACATGACTCCACCAAGTAGGATGCCGCATGGCACTCCTCCTGCAAAGCCTGATGGAGACACAAACGGAGGTCCCGGTGGTTCTGCCCCGGGTGGCTCAGGAATCGGTCTTTCTGTCGCAAAAAGCATTGTCACACTGCATGACGGAACGATTCATGCTAAAAGCGATGATGGAAAAAAAATACAGATTATTATTTTTATGTAGTACTATTTAATTTTTTATCTATATACCATATTGCAACACCCGCATATTCTTTTTTATAACCGTTTTCATCTGCATTTATGTATTTGTTTTTTACTTTTTCCAACACACTTCTGCCCCATATTCCTCTTTTTTGCATTTTACACAATTCTTCTCTAACCTGCTTTAGCATACTTTTTCTATTTAGCTTAAGCAGGTGCTTTTCAGAATTCAGATTCAATACAACATCAATGTCTTTCTCAATAATCTCATTATCTGAATAAATTTCTCCATCAGAATTATACTTTATAGAACACAATGTACTTCTATCCAATGGATTTACTGTTATTTTATCCCCTGATTTATGCGAATCACATGTATCATCTTTTTTTCCGTTTGTTCCATCAATATGCCCTTCACATGATCCAAGCATATTTCTATAGTCTAATCTTTCTATATCACTCAGCTCATTTTCAGGAAACCAATGTTCTATTTTCATGTGCTCTATATCAATTCTCCTCATACAATAAGCACACAGATACCCCTGCTCTTTTAAAAGCATTTTTCGTAAATCATCTTTTTCTTTATACCCATCATAATAAGCAAATTTTTGTTTTTTATATTTAGTTAAGGATGCAGGTTCTTTCCCTTTCTTTATATATATCATTACTTCTCCCAATCTGTACTTTCAAATTCAAATCTTGTACGCAGTTCTACTAACAACGGATGAGCCGGAGCTGTTTCTATTTCAAGTTGTTTTAAAATAACTTCAGCTTCTTCATATTTTTCATCATCCATTTTTTCATTAAATAATTCAACTTTTTGTCTTACTTTTTCCGGGATTTCCCTTGTATTCTGATAATACTGCATAGAAGTATTAACATCCATACCATAATGCGACTCTGAATACCTTACTTCCTCCTCATCCACATCTATAATCCATATATTTTTGTGTGATGCAAATAATATTGGTGCATGAGTTGCCGCAATAAATTGAACATTTGGAAATGTGCTGATCAATGCCCCAACAACATTCCATTGCCATCTGGGATGTAAATGCATATCAATTTCATCAATCAGAACAACGCCTGCTGTTTCTGCAATCTTGTCAAGCTTTGATGGATTTAGTACTGCCATTCTATATGCAATATCAAATACTGTCCAAATTAAAGACTGATAACCTGCACTGAGATGTTCTATCGGCTGTATCAGTTCATCCGACTTATACATCATCTGTTCTTCCTGTTTATCATAAAATACAATATGCCCCTCTTTTTCCTCCATAAAATCCATAAATTTAGCTACTGCGGCTTTAACAGCTTCGTACTCTGCTATTTTTTTCTCTTTTTGCCATGATATTTGCTCCATCTTGACACACCAGCTCATAAACAATTTTTCATTAGATGCCTCAATAAGTGCATCTGTATATCCCACTGTTCTGAAATAATGTTTTCTAAATGGATTCTCCCATTTCTGTCTCATCTGATTCCATACTCTGCCCGCCCCTATATACGCAAGAATAGGAAGTTCTACATTATCATCCTCAGCCATTTCTTCCGCTTTACGGCATATGTCTCTTGGCTGTGTTGTACTTCTCGATGCCTTAATACTGCTCTTTCCTCTCGTCCACTGATATTTTTCACCGTATAACTGTGCTGCTATCGTAACTTCCGTAGGTACATGATATTTTTTGCTGTAAGAACCGTCACCTATCTTTAAATATTCAGTTCTTACCTCATCAATATTGAAATGCCTTGTGGAAACATCTGCTATTCCACCTATAAAACCTCCAAGACCGACAGCTATCGCCTCTAAAACAGATGTTTTTCCTTTTCCATTTTTCCCCTTAATCAAGTTAAATCCGGGTTTAAATTTAATGTCCAGTTCTTCAATATTACGAAAATTTTTTATTTTAACATTAGATAAGTTCATACATCTTCTCCTTAAATCACCGTCAATACAAAAATAATATCATATGTTATCATGTCAGGCAAATATCAAACACCACTCTAATCATTCTTCTTTATAACAATCTTATTCATCGTTATGCCATGCGGTCTGTAAGCCACTCTGACATAATGTTCTCCTTCTCCAAGTTTTCCAATGGAAATTTCATTCTCATCTTCTTTTCCATTCGTTCCCTGGAATGTGATAGTTCCACGATAATCATTGTCTATAAATACGGATATAGGTATCTGCGTGTACTCGTTATGCTGTGAAGTTATATTTATAACTGCACTGTAATCTCCTGCCATTGTATCTGCTATATTAAAGTAAATTCCATCATCATAAAGCACCTTTTCTGCAAGTTCGGCTGATACCTCGATATGGCTGCCTTTTGCTATGATTATTTCAAGTTCTCCGTCAGGTCTGAAACTTGTATCCCATTCAGGTGCGTACTCCGCAAGGTCAATTTTTCCAAGCTTTATCTGCATTGCAAGACTTCTAAGTGCAAATTTAAGTACATTCTTTGCATTTCTCTGAAGCTGCCCTCTTGTTATATTACCTATCGTGTACTGTGCTTTTATATTGTCGATGGCATTTTCATTTTCCGTATCAGGGCATACCATAAATATATCATTCTGAGCCTGAACCATTGCAGCCCTGTTCTTTCTGTCCTGCTTTTCTCCTTCCCAGTTTGCCACCGCCCACCAGTCAGTCATAACAATACCGTCAAATCCCCATTCTTTTCTGAGAACCGTTGTGCAAAGATCATAATTTCCTGATGTCCAGAGTCCGTTAAATGGTCCATATGTAGTCATTACCGAGCTGCATCCAGTCTCTTTTATCGCTATCTCAAAGCATTTTAAATAAATTTCCCTGAGTGCTCTCTCTGAAATCACCCCCATCGCATCAGCACGGCGAAATTCCTGATTATTTGCACAGAAATGTTTTATCGTTCCCTCCACACCTGCTCTGTGAAGTCCTTTAAGCTCTGCCGCACATATTTTTCCGGTAAGAATCGTGTCCTCCGAAATATACTCATAATTTCTTCCATTTAAAGGGTGTCTGTGTATGTTCATGCCCGGTCCCAATATTGTATCAATACGGTTGTATTTCATTTCTGCACCAAAATATTCAAAGAGCTCCTCTATAAGCTCATCATTGAAAGTTGCTCCGAGCAATGTTCCTATAGGAAGCAAAAATGCTTTAGTTCCGCAGTCCATTCTTATTCCCGACGGTCCGTCAGCACAACAGAGTGCAGGTATTCCAAATCTTTCAAGTGACGGCGTAAGACCACCAAATGCAGCAGCAGTTCCAGGGGTTACTTTCATACTGCACATTCCCTCACCTCTCATAAGGCACATGAGGTCTTCATCTGAAAGCTGTCCGATAAATGTATCAATATCTATCTTTCCATTTGCAACATCCTTAAGTGAATACCCCTCATCACCTGTAAATAATATATCCTCAGGTATCTCACTCTCAATCCTATCCGAAAGGCTTATGGTTCTTAAAGGAACTTTCTCAAATCCCATGCTGTATTCACATGAATTTTTCTGATTTTTACAAGCAAGAGTTTCCTGTTTTTTTTCTGTAAACTGTATTTCAATATTCTCATTACCATTTTTCAGTGCCTGTTCTTCATTATTTTCTGATATGTCAAACTTTGTCTGATACTTTTCTGCATCAGCATTTTCCAGTACCGCTTCTTCATTATTTCCTAATACCGGATGCATTCTCTCAAACTGTTCTACCGGTGCAAGTGCTTCTTCAAGCTGCTCTATCACCTGAAATTCCTGTGAAAAACTTCCGATATATTGAGCCTTGGCAACACTGTTTCCCACATAAACTTTATATTCACCGGCTTCAAGCACAAACGCAGACTTATGTCCTGTAATACCTGCATCATCATATGATGCAAAATATGATTTAGGGCATGATATACTTATTTTTTCACTTTCATTTACAGCTAACTCTTTAGTCTTTGCATATCCGGCAAATGTACGCACCGGTTTTCCAAGTTTTCCCTGAGGGGCTTTGATATAAATCTGTACAACCTCTTTTCCTTCACAATCACCGGTATTTTTCACGGCTGTATCCACAACAACGCTGTTTTCATCAACATTTTTTACACTGCCGCTTATCTCAAAATCCGTATATGACATACCGAAACCAAACGGATACATCACTTTATCGGCGGGAACAGTCTGAAAAAATTTATAAACTACATAAATATCTTCCACATAATAATTCTTGTCAGCATCTCCAAAATATGATGCTGACGGATAATCTTCTATATTATAAGCAATGGTATCAGTCAGCTTTCCGCTCGGACTAACCGTTCCGTCAAGAACATCGAGGACACCGTTGCCGCCCTCCTGACCGCCCTGCCAGACATACATAACAGCAGACGGCTTATACTCGTCCACCCATTTCATGTCGATTATATTTCCGACATTTAACAAAACAACACTCTTTTCAAAAGTTTCAGTAACATTCTTAATAAGCTCACGCTCAGTCTGTGTCAAATAATAACTGCCCTCATCGGCTCTGTTGTCCTGATCCTCACCTGCTGTTCTTCCTATGATAACGATTGCCACATCATTTCTCTTTTCAGCTTCACAGATAAACTCCTCTGACAAAGGCATCTCTTTCTGCGACCATGGAACACTTCCCCAGCCGTTACCCTCATCAAAAGGATTTTCCTTTATCCACTTTTCATACTCCTCACAAATGCACTCGTCCACACTAATATCCTCGCTTTTTCTCAAAGCATCAAGAATACTGACAACATACTTTGTATTAACAAGACCACCTGAGCCAAGACCGCCCTTATAATAATAAAAAGCTCCAATACCAAAAACCGCAGTCTTTGTCCCTTTAACAAGCGGCAGCACACCGCCCTCATTTTTAAGAAGTACACATCCCTCAGCTACAGCCTGTCTGGCAGCTTTCGCATAATTTTTCTCATTTAACTCAAACATAAAAACCTCATTTCTGCACACATTTTTTGTATAATGTGAACTAATCTATATTTCATATATAAGATTTGTGTCAAGTGTACGCAGACACAAATCCTGAGTGTGAAAAATTTTATTTTTCACGCTATCCTCAGTAAATTTATATACTTTTTTCTCAAATTTTTTTATTTCCGAATATTATAGTTAATGTTCAAACCTACAATTCTACCATCACATCCCAGAAATTTCCACACAAATCATAATGTATTCTAATATATCTCATCCCAAAATAAAACCATAAATTTATTATTTTTTGTATATTTATATCTCAACTTTTTCTAAAAACTAAATTTTTTGTCAAACGGCTATT
>OGPP01000957.1_pt1 | contig 24937 bp, 15 predicted proteins | sample 1553021 | NCBI WGS metagenome assembly OGPP01 (sample SAMEA2580217, study PRJEB22360) | human gut metagenome | biome: human gut; feature: human-associated habitat; material: faeces | place: Denmark | collected 2008/2010
AAAATGCCATATGATTTTTAATTATTATACAACTTTTTTGCTTATTTTTACTATTTATTAAATTTGTTCTGTTTTATCTAAAACAAAAGAGTCAAAAAAATCGCCACTTATATAACTCAATCAATCTCCAAAAGACTAATCCTTTAGAATCGATACATACAAGTGACGATTTCTTTATTTATGCCGCTTAATATCAATCTTTATTTCCGATTAATTTACTCCGCAATAATATCCTTTACAACCTCACCAGCAATAATAAGCCCTGCAACCGCCGGCACGAATGCCATACTTCCCGGCACTGACCTTCTCTGCAAACAGGTACGCTGTACCCCTGGAGGGCATATGCAGTGATTTTTGCAATTATCATTTTCATCCTCGATAGGAGTCATCGGTTTTTCTTCCGAATAAACAACTTTAAGCTTTTTCACACCTCGTTTTTTAAGTTCACGGCGCATTACTTTTGCAAGCGGACACACTTTTGTTTTGTAAATATCTGCCACTTTAAATGCACTTGCATCCATCTTATTTCCGGCTCCCATGCAGCTTATTATCGGTATATTCATCTCCTGACACTTCATGACAAGTGATATTTTCGCTGTCACGGTATCTACTGCATCTACAACATAATCATACTCTTCAAATGGAAATGTATCTGCATTTTCAGGCAGGAAAAAGGTCTTATAGACATTTACCGTCACTTTGGGATTTATCTCCAAAATACGCTCACGCATAATATCTACTTTGTCCTTTCCGATCGTTTTTCTCGTTGCGATAAGCTGTCGGTTAAGATTTGTAAGGCAGACTTTATCATCATCTATCAGATCTATCTGCTCCACTCCGCTGCGGACAAGTGCATCAACAGTATAACCGCCGACTCCGCCTATACCAAAGATTGCCACTCTTGATTTGTGGAGTTTTTCAATACCTTCTTTACCTATTAATAATTCCGAACGCGAAAATTGATTTTGCATTTTTATTCCTCATTTCTCAATCTTTCTTAAAAAGGGCAAAATTGATATTTTGCCCTTTTATTTTTTACCATATTAATATATACTTTTCAAGTTCTTTGTAAATCCACTAGCAGATTTCTGCTCCTGCCGGCATCTTCTTTTCAGGTGTCATAAGTGAGAGATTTCCGTCTGCATCTTCTGCACAGAGTAACATTCCCTCTGATAATACACCGGCGAGTTTTGCAGGTTTAAGGTTTACAAGTACCATTACTTTTTTGCCTACCATTTCTTCTGCTGAGTAATGTTTCTTTATTCCTGATACTATCTGTTTTACTTCACTTCCGATTTTTACCTGTGAGCAGAGAAGTTTCTTTGATTTCTTTACTTCCTCACACGCAATTATCTCACCTACCTGGAACTGCATTTTCTCAAAGTCATCAAATGTAATTTCAGGTTTTGCTTCTATATCTATTACTTCCTCGTCTGAGCCTGTTTCCTCTGCTGCTCCAGCTGCCGCTTTCTGTGCCGCCTGAATTTCCTCAGCTTTTGCAAGTACCTCTTTCACATCCAGTCTCATAAAGAGAATTTCAGGTGCATCTGTCACCTTTGTTCCTGATTCATAAAGACCGAATTTATCCATATCTTCAAGTGCACGCTCTGTTGTATTGAGCTGTTTTAAAATCTTGTCTGTAGTGTCAGGCATAAATGATTTCAAAAGGCTTGCACCGATTGTGATGCTCTCGATAAGGTTGTAAAGAACGGTTGAAAGTCTGTTCTTCTTTGCCTCATCTTTTCCGAGTACCCAAGGCTCTGTTTCATCGATATACTTGTTGCATCTCTTAAATATCGTAAACACTTCCGTAATTGAATCTGCAACACGAAGTTTATCCATTTTTTCTTCAACTTTCTTTGGTACTGAGAGTACAAATGACTTAAGTTCATCGTCAACACTTTCCGTAACGCCCTTATCTTCTGCAACTCCGCCAAGATATTTGTTTGTCATTGAAATCGTTCTGTTGACAAGATTTCCAAGTGTGTTTGCAAGGTCTGAGTTCATACGCTCAACCATAAGCTCCCATGTAATCACACCATCATTTTCAAATGGCATTTCGTGGAGTACAAAGTAACGAACTGCATCAACTCCGAACATATCTACAAGGTCATCGGCATAGATTACATTTCCTTTTGATTTACTCATCTTGCCCTCGCCCTGAAGCAGCCACGGATGACCGAATACCTGCTTTGGAAGTGGAAGTCCGAGTGCCATAAGCATGATAGGCCAGTAAATTGTGTGGAATCTAAGAATGTCCTTACCTATAAGATGAAGGTCAGCAGGCCAGAATTTTTCAAAAAGGTCTGTTCCTGTTTCGCTTGTATCGTTGTTTCCGTCAACATCATATCCAAGTCCCGTGATATAGTTGCTGAGTGCATCCACCCATACATATACGACATGACCCGGATCAAAATCTACCGGAATACCCCATTTGAAAGAGGTACGAGATACACATAAATCCTGAAGTCCCGGAAGAAGGAAGTTATTCATCATCTCGTTTTTGCGTGACTCAGGCTGAATAAATTCAGGATGTGTATTGATATGCTCAATAAGTCTGTCTGCATAGTTGCTGAGTTTAAGGAAATAAGCCTCCTCTTTTGCAGGCTGACATTCCCTGCCACAGTCAGGACACTTTCCGTCTACAAGCTGTGATGCAGTAAAAAATGACTCACAAGGTGTACAGTACATTCCCTCATAATATCCCTTATAAATATCTCCCTGTTCATATAATTTTTTGAAAATCTTCTGAACCTGTTTCTCATGGTATTCATCAGTTGTTCTGATAAATTTATCATATGATGTATTCATTAAATCCCAGATTGACTTAATCTGTCCCGATACATCATCAACAAATTTCTTTGGTGTTATACCTGCTTCATCAGCTTTAATCTCAATCTTCTGTCCATGCTCATCTGTTCCTGTCTGGAAACGGACATCATAGCCCTGCTGTCTTTTAAAACGCACGATACTGTCTGCGAGAACAGCCTCGTAAGTATTTCCGATATGCGGTTTGCCTGATGTGTAAGCAATCGCTGTTGTCAAATAAAATCTCTTTTTCTCTGCCATTTTGAACCTCCAATAAAATAAAAAAATCTTTAAGAATAGAAATATTCTTAAAGACGATTATACCGCGTTACCACTTTAATTTATCCGCACTTCACAATGCGGACCTCAATCACTGCCATCACAGTGCCACGCTTTAACGGGCGTACCCGGTACCTCCTACTTTTTATGCTGCACTATCATTTTTATTTACACCTACGGCATAAACATAAGATTATGTTCAGAGTGTACGGCTCCAAGACCATCTTCTGCTACATTCCATATGCCCTCTCTCAGCAACGGGTCACTCCCTCATACATAACACATAATATACCAAGCAACGCTACGGGTTCTCTGTAATACTTTCTGTAACATACTTTTCTTTTCACAGCCTTTTTCATTTATAGATAAATGTATTTTAATATGTGGGGTAATTTTTGTCAACTGTTATATTGTGCTTTCAAAACTATTTGCAGCATATATTTTTATACAGAAAAAGCGTCTGCTGTAAAACAGACGCTAAATTTCATATAATGGACAGCAGAACGGAATACACCGCCTGCTAATTGTATTATCGATTGTTGTTTTTTATAATATCTTCTATTTTTTCCTCACCCAGCTCCACAATTTCCGCTATCTGCTCTGTCGTATAGCCTTTTTTATACATATTCATAACAACCTTTTCATTGTTCCTTTTCTCAGCTCTTGCCTCGCCTCTCGCTTCGCCCCTTGCCTCGCCTCTTGCTTCGCCCCTTGCCTCAGCTCTTTCTTCTATTCCTAAACTCAGATTACACATAACGCTCACATCCTCTCTCAACTCTGTATCAACTGGAATATTATACTCTTTCTCAAGAATATCAAACTTCTGATTTTTCTGTATTTCATTTGAAAGCAATGCACAAATCAAACGATGTAGTTCATATTTCTCATCTTTTTCCGGAAGTTCGTTTGTTATCCCTATCATCACAATGTTTAATAAATCAAGATTTCCTTTCCATTGATAAGTTTCTAGTATTTCATCTTTTTGACATTCTATGTTCACTATAACCTTTGACAATTTATTTTCTTCTTTATCGGGTGATGGTATCCTTACATAAAATACTATATCAAACCTTATCATGCCCTCATTTATCTCAGCATTTTCTGTATTAAATCCTACTATTCTCTGTCCCGTTTCATTTGTTCTTTCTGCATTTGTTAAACCCAGCTCAACTGGTACAATCCCTATCTCTGGGTCACCCTCAATATAGTTTGCCACTTCACTCGGATTCATATCCTTAAATTCAGCAACAGTTTTTACTAATATATTTGCCAGTATGCTTTTTTGTGCAAGCAATCTTTTTGCATAAGTATCATACTGTATTTTTGCATCTGCTGCGGTTATTGCATTTTTTATTTCCGTATTCATTTTACCCCCATTTTTGCACACATTTTTGTATTAATCTTATTATAATCAAGGACTACTTTGAAATCAACTAAATTTTTATAGAGTATTGGCAATTATATTAATTAAAGGTACAGTTTTATATAAAAACAAAATTAAAAATAATTACAGTTTTATGATTATATTAAAAAATACCACAGAATAAACTATAAAATCGTCATATTCTATGGCATTTATTTTTTGAACTAAATCACTTAACTGTAATTTTCATTATTTTTGAAAATGCTCCGTAAACTTCTTCTCTATTTTCGTACATTGCAAATGGACGAACTCTTATATAATATACTCTTTTTGAGGTTAAATTACTTATTTTAATTTTATTGCTTGTCATTTTTAAAGTTTTAACACCTTTAAATATCATCTTTTAATATGCTTTTATATTCTAACAATCTATTTCGAGTATTCAGGTAACTTTGTCCTCTCAAATAGTAACAATCACATCTCCACCACTTCGTCCGCAATTCCCATTGTGGATTTTCTATGCGACACAAGCACTACCGTCTTATTTTTATCTTTTCCTTCTTCTTTTACCGCTTTCAATATAACTCCCTCATTGAGTGAATCGAGATTGCTGGTAGGTTCATCCATCAAAAGCAGTGGTGCATCATGAAGAAATGCCCTCGCAATTCCTATCCTCTGTTTTTCTCCGCCCGACAGGGTATCTCCAAGTTCACCGACCTGCGTATCATATCCGTCGGGCAGGCTCATTATAAAATCGTGAAGTGATGCTTTTTTTGCCGCAGCAATGATTTCTTCCGTTGTCGCTCCAATTTTTGCAATGCCTATGTTTGCGGCTATTGTATCATGGAATATATCTGTTTCCTGTGTTACAAAACTCTCAAAATCCCTGAGTTTTTTTGTTGAAATCTCTTTTACATTCTTTCCTGAAATCTCAACTTCTCCACTGTCTGTATCCCAAAAACGCATCAGAAGTTTAAGTATTGTCGATTTGCCGCAGCCGCTCACTCCGTGAAGCCCTGTTATTTTCCCTTTTTTTATCTCCATACTAAAATTTTTGAGAATATTTTCATTTTCATATGCAAATGTTACATTCTTTAAAGCTGCTATCTGCTTGTTTTTTCTGTCAGCAGAATTTTCTGCTCTATTTTTGTCTAAAATTGTTTCTGTAGCTTCTGCCGTAACATTTTTTTCATCTGACATAAATTTAGTATCTGCCACTTGTTCACCGGTAAATTTTGTGCTTTTATCACCATACACTGCTTTACCTTCTGACGCTTCGTCTTCCCATACTTCCTCTACCACAGGATTTTCTTCAATGACTGACAGCACCCTCTCACCGCTTGCAAGTGTCTGATTTAGATTGTTTGACAGACTTGCAAGTGCGACAACGGGACCAAATGACCCCATCATTGCCACTGTGCAGGTGACTACTGCGCCAAAGCCAATCTCACCCTGCCGGCACATTTCTCCCATGAGAAAAAGCATCCCAAATGATGCAAGAAGTATGACAAAGTTTGTGACTGCACGCTGTGTTCCCTCTAAACGGCTTAATTTTCTTTGCATTTTTCCGAGTTTTTCAGAGCGTTCCTGCATCTCATGTCTTTTCTCTTTTCCCATATCGTACTGTATGGTTTCTGAAAGTCCTCTGAGTGCACTAAGTACAAAGCTGTTTAATTCGCCGAACGAGGTTCTAAATTCCATTCCCGTCTGACCGCCACGCTTTCCGTTCCAAAGCGGAATAAAAATTCCTACTATTATATATGCTGCTGCCGCATAAACCGCCGCAACAGGGCTGTATCTTCCCATAAACATTACCATTACAGCCGATGTAAGCAATGCTATCATTATCGGAGATATTGTATGTGCATAAAACACCTCCAGCAGCTCTATATCCGTAGTTATAACTGATATAAGATTTCCCTTGTCTCTGCTCTCAAGTTTTGCAGGACATAATCTCCTGAGTGCCGCAAATACTTTATGCCTTATTATCGCAAGCAGTTTAAATGCAATAAAATGATTGCAATACTGCTCCGCATAATGAAGCACACCTCTCATGACTGCCGCCATTCCCATAATGATAAATAGTGTTTTTATGCTCATGTCTGAAAATACCGTTGCAGGCTCTCCAAGTCCTTTTAAAAGCACCTGACTTGCAAGTATCGTGAGAAATATTGCACACAGATACCCCATAACACCAAGCAATATCGCAAGCAGCATTATATGAAGAAGCGGTGCAATAAGACCAATAAGCTGCCCCATTATCTTAATGGCACTTCTTCTTTTTTTAACTGATTTCTCTACAGACATCGGCATCCTCCTTTCCGAATTCCTCCAATTTTCTCTGGCTCTCAAAAAGCCTGAAATATTCTCCACTTTTTTTCATCAACTGCTCATGCGTACCACTTTCCGCTATCTCTCCGTCTTTAAGCATATAAATATTATCTGATGATATAACATTGAACAGACGGTGTGATATTAAAAGCACCGTTTTTGTTTTTGCAAGTTCGTGTATCGCATCCATTATCATGCCCTCACTCTCGGCATCAATATTTGAGGCAGCCTCATCAAATATATACATCTCGCTGTCATGCAAAATCGCTCTTGCAATACAAAGCCTCTGACACTGACCGCCCGAAAGATTATCACCCTTTTCAGCAATCTCCATGTCAAGTCCGCCGTTCTCGCTCACAAAATCCCAGAGATTAACCTTTATCAAAACCGCCTTAAGTTTCTCATCGTCTGCATCTAAATCAGCCATGATAAGATTTTGCCTCACCGTCCCCTTAAAAAGATAACTGTTATGTCTCACAACTATCACATGACGCATCAGTTCACTCTCCGCTATATCTCCTATTGGAACCCCGCTGAGCGTGAGTCTGCCGTTAAATTTTTTATTCTTTCCTGAAATAAGTCCAGCTATCGTGCTTTTTCCGCAGCCCGACTCACCGACGAGCGATACGAATGAACCCGGTGAAATATCAAGCGATACATCATTTAAAATCTTTCGGTCACTGTTGTATGAAAAATTTACATCCTCAAAACGCACTGACAGATTTTTAAGCTGTTCTTTAGTAAATATGACTTTTCCTGTCTTATCTTCCTCTAAATCAAGAAGTCCGAAAATCTTGTCACTCGCCGCCATTCCGTTCATTGCGATATGAAAAAATGAACCGAGAAGTCTCAGCGGTATAAAAAATTCACTTGCTAAAAGTACAATGCAAAGCGTCTGTTCAAGTGCTATATTTCCTTTTAAAAACTCACTTAAAGCCACTATCATTCCGACTACCGCCCCGCCGTACGCAACGATATCCATCACGCTTGTTGAATTAAGCTGCATTGTCAGAACTTTCATCGTAATCTTCCTGAACTCTGCTGCCTCCTCGTCCATCTGCTCAGCTTTCATGCCGTCAGCCTGGTAAATCTTAAGCGTTGTAAGTCCCTGAAGATTTTCAAGAAACGAGTCGCCAAGTTCCGTGTATATTCCCCAATAATTATTTAAAAGTTTTTTTGCAATTTTTTGAACTGCCACAATCGAAGCAGGGATTAAAGGCACACAGAGGAGAAGAACAACACCCGCCTTCATGCTCGCCTTTGCCGCAAGCACGATAAAAAGCGTAACAGGTGCAAGAATACTGTAAAAAAGCTGTGGAAGATATTTGCCAAAATAAATTTCAAGCTGTTCGACACCCTCCGTTGAAAGCTGCACCACCTCGGAAGTCGCAATTTTTTCATTGTAGGACACACCGAGTTTTAACAATTTTTCATAAATTTTATCCCTCAAAATACATTTCACATCAACACTCGCTTTATATGACGCTCCCGCCGCCATCTTGTCACATAAAAAACGCACAACAAGAACCGCCGCAAACACGCAGGCACACTTAACAATATCACCCGACGCTGCCTTTTTTGCATACAGTTTTCCAAACAGTCCCGCTATCGTAAACACCGAAACCACCTGTGCAATAAGTGCCATCCACTGCCACATCACATTGTAGACTATATATTTTTTTGCATGGGATAATAACCTCACAAGTCTTGTTTTTATCATCTCATTCCCCGTCCCTTCATATTGATTATTACTGTTCATACACAGCAATATTGTGATATGTTATCTATTTTTCCGTCAATTCCTGCGGAATTTCTTCTGTTTCTTTTTCAGTTTTAATATAAAAAATAAAATAAATCACATGACAGAGCCATACAACGGCAAGACATATTCTTCCGACAGGCACCCTGCTCATCATTATAAAACCAAATGCCATAACAATAGTAACACTTCCCATAATGGTACACTTGCTTTTTACCGTCATTGACCTTTTCTGAACAAAACTTTCAAGATGCTTTTTGTAAAGTCCGGTTGATGTAAACCAGGAATGAAGCCTTTCTGAGCTTTTTGCAAAACAGAATACCGTTGCCATATAAAACGGTACTGTAGGCAGTATAGGAAGTACGATTCCTATCGTGCCAAGTGCAAGGCTCAAAAATCCCAAAAGCACCCACAAAAATTTAAGCGGATTTATTTTATTATTCATATAAATCTCCATTTCGTATCATCCTGCCGTAAGCACATATTTGTGTCCGTCAATCTCAGTCACACCAAGTTTCACACCGTAGAGCTGCTCAAGCAGTTCACTTGTGATAATCTCCTCCGGATTTCCCTGTGCAAGCACATTTCCGTCCTTAAGACCTATTATCGAATCGGAAAAACGGATTGCCTGATTTATCTCGTGCAGTACCATAACTATCGTAATCCCAAACTCCCTGTTAAGTTTTTTAACAAGTTCGAGTATTTCAAGCTGGTATCTTATATCGAGATAAGTCGTCGGTTCATCGAGAAACAGAAGTTTTGTATTCTGTGCAAGTGCCATTGCTATCCACACTCGCTGCCTTTGTCCTCCCGACAATTTTCCAATTTCTCTCTCTTTAAACTCCAAAAGATTTGTGACCTCAAGAGCCATGTTTATAAGTTTCTCGTCATCACCATCCGCACCGCTAAACATCTTGTGATATGGTGTCCTTCCCATAGAAACAAGTCTTTCAACAGTCATGTCATCGGCAGCCGTATTGTACTGGTGAACGATGGAAACACGCTTAGCAAACTCTCCAAGTGACATACCGCCGATATTTTTTCTCTGTAAAAAAATCCTGCCACGGTCAGGTACAAGATTTTTAGTCATCAATGAGAAAAGAGTAGACTTGCCACATCCGTTCGCACCCAGAATAGTTGTAATCCTGCCCTCAGGAATTTTAAGCGAAATATTATTTAAAATTCTGTTCTTTCCATAAGAAAACGAAAGCTCCTTAACTTTCATCATATAATCGCACTTCTTATCGTCACTCATCTAATCACCTCTTCCCCCTGAGCAATAAAATGAAGAACGGTCCACCTATAACACTCATAACAACCGCCGCACTGACCTCATACGGGCGGCATATCGTTCTCCCTATCGTGTCGGCAAGCAAAAATGTAAATGCTCCTGCGAACACCGAAAACGGTACAAGTTTTTTGTGGTCGCTGCCGACGAGTATTCTGCCTATATGTGGCACGATAAGTCCAAGAAAACTTATCGCCCCGACAACCGCTGTCGAGATGCTTGCAAGTATTACCGCTATAACTGAGATTATTATACGAGTGCGGTTTACATTTACACCAAGACTTCTCGCTGTTTTGTCCTCAAGTGCAAGCAGGTTGCATCTTCCTATAAACAGCACCGAGAGTGCAAGTCCCACGACAACATACGGAAACAATGTCGCTGCATCGTCCCATGTTTTCTGGGTGATATTTCCCTCGACAATAGATGCCACACCTGTTCTGTCACCTCCTGACATGGAGTTTACGACACTTGACATTCCCGTGAAGAATGCTTCTACGGCAACACCCGTAAGTAGAATACGCAACGGACTTAAACCGCCTTTCCACGAAAGAGCATAAACGATAACAAATGCCGCTATACCGCCAAAGCAGGCGGCAACGGGTGTAAAGAAATAAAGCGTCGGTGCAAATGCCGTTATACATACTGCCGCAAATCCTGCACCGCTTGATATACCTATAATCCCCGGATCAGCAAGCGGATTTTTAAGCACCGCCTGAAACAGTACACCCGAAACCGCTATTGCCGCCCCCGCAAGCATTGATATTATTATTCTCGGAAAACGAAGGTCATAGATAGTTGCTACATCAGGATTGTATTTTATAAAAAGACCGTCAAACAACTTTTTAAATGGAACCTTTAGACTTCCTATATTTACCGATATGAAAAATAATATTACAAGTAAAATGATAATCATAACAAATGATACGATTGTTCTTATACGCTTATTTCTCAGATTTTTATGGTCTTTTGAAAGTATGTCATTTTCTTTTAAATCCATTTTAACCCTCATTTCTCCATATATTTTTATGCTTAGTATGCTATCTAATTAATGTCCTGCACACCAGTAGCGGGTGATGCTTATCTGCGTTCAAAGTACTGTTTTAATTCAGCAAGTGCCTCTTTGTACTTAAATGTCGCACTCATTCCAAATTTATCGTACGAAAGGTCATAGACTCTGCCCTCTTTTACGGCATTAAAATGTTTCCATATATCGTTTTTCTTAAAGTCATCATTAAACATTTTTATAACCTGTTTGGGCATCGCATGAGCCGCACGGAGTATAATATCAGGTTCTTTCTTTTTCATATCCTCCGTGTTTACCGTAAGAAATTCCTGTTTTGTGTCACTGTAGACATTTTCACCGCCTGCAAGCTCTACAAGATTTCCCACATACGAATTTGGAGTTGCTATTATGTAACTTCCCGGAAGTCCCATAAGGATAAGAACCTTTGGATGACTTTTAGTCTTATTCTCACTTTTATATTTCTTATAAAAAGCCACAAACTCATTTATAAGGCTGTCAGCCTCTTTTTCCCTGTCAAAAATAATTCCCAATTCCTGTATTGAGCGGTACATTCCCTGCACGCTTTTCAGATTTAAAAATGCCCACTCCGTATCAATGGATTCATATTTAGGTTTAAGGTCACTTTTCAATGATGACGGAGACAATATCCAGTCAGGCTGAACCGAAGATACGATTTCCATATCGGGGCTCATAGCCGTACCGATTTTTTTGACATTTTTATATCTTGACGGAATTGTCGAGACTGTTGACGAACAGACACCTGCAAGGTCAATATTAAGTTTGTCACAAATATCTGCCGTAGCAGGCGAAGTTGCGATTATGCGTGGATTTCTCCCAAGTTTCTTAACCTTTTCTTTCGCCGACTCAACTGCCGCTTTCTCAGACTTATCTGTAATCTCAAACATTGAATTTATATCAATATCTGCTGATGAATTTTTGTCTGCAACGGTTTCTTTTGTAGATGCCTGCTCTTTGTCCGGATGCTGGTTTACACAGCCGCCGAGCAGAAAAGAGATAGAAAAACCTAATATGACACCAAGTTTTAGCAATTTATTATGCCTGTTTGTGAAAAATCCATTTTTTATAAGTTTATTTTTCTTATACTTATTTGCGATAAACCCATTTTTTTTAACCTCATTCTTCTTCATCATCTTCCATCTCCTCTCCCCATCTTCGCCAGTTACGCCTGAAATAATAAACGACGCCTGCACCTGCCGCCATGAGAACAAGTCCCGATAATATTATTGAAATCGTGAGCACTATCACCCATTTAGCCATTGTCATATCCTCTGACTTTGAATTATTACCGCCTGCGGTCTGTGTTCCATTTCCATCTGATGCCGTTTCCGACACGCCGGTGTCCTGTGAACCTGACACATCAGAGCCGTTTTCTTTGCTCTCTGTCGAAAGACTCAATCCCTGTGCATCTGAAAGTCCTGACTCCGAAAGTTCAGAGTTTACATCTGACAATGTATTACCGCTCAATGATGTATTGTCATTTTCTAAACCGGACGCATCCCCCGATAAATCACTATCAGAAGTTTTCGTGTTATCCGTCCTTGTATCTGACGATGCGTTTGCAGACACATGGGTAACAGCCATTCCCGATACCTTTCCTAACTTGAAATTTTTAGCATATGCGTAAAATACAACATTTCTTCCCATTGGCCGGACATACATTGAAACCTTTATGATGCTGTTCTTATCAGAGAGAGAAATACAATAATCCGCCGTTTTTCCGTTACTGTCTGAGCCTTTTTTTGTCACTGTAGGACTGACCTGCTGCCATGATGCCGCCCCTCTTTTCTGCACATAAAACTTGTGGTCTGAAGTGTAATCCATAAGACCTACACGCATTGTGAGATAACACTGACCGTTATCCGTCTGCTCCAACATTCCCGAAGTCTTAAGAACACTCTCTACCATTCCCTGTCCTGTCGCATATGAACTCTCGCCGCCTGCGTCCTCGACTTTGTTTGTAACCGGATGTCTGTAACAAGGCACTATATTACACGAATAAACTTTTCCGCTCATCACACTGCCCGATGTACCGCTTTTATTATCTGTTGCATCTGAACCTGCCACACTGTTTGACAAACTTCCGTCTGCCGTCAATGTATTTTTATCTGATACACTGTTTCCCGCCGAACTGCCGCCTTTTGATGCTTTTGTCTTTTTTGATGACTTTTTACTCTTTGAAGATTTGCTCACCGAAGTGCTCTTTTTCCCGGCAACGATAGAATTAAGGTCAAGTTTAAGATAGACAGGCTGTGTTCCCGAACCTTTACTTATCGCATCCATAATAGGCACAAACACCTGCATAGGCACATAGCCATTTTTCTTCGCTTCTTTTATCATAGGAAAAGAAACCTTTTTCGGATAATTTGTTCCGTATGTATCAGTCAGTTTCTTACCGTTTTTCTTCTGGTAAGAAACGATTTTAGCCACCGCAGCCTTACCCTTAGGTACACCGTTTTTTGTCACCTTATAGCCTGATTTAAAATATTTAAGCCTGCCGAGATACCCCTTTGCACTTCCAACCGTAAGTCCTGAAAAATCAAGTATAAGCGTGTATTTTCCATTTTTTACACGCAATAAAACATTGTGATTTATTGCTTTATCTGACATTGAGCTACTCTTTTTATCAGTTTTTAACATATTCCCTGTTATCGTGTAAGTTCCATCATTCAGCTTTTTTATATTCAGCTTCTTATTTTTCTTAGAAGAATTTTTACTGCCCGTTGATGCCGGCTTTTTCGTTGTTGTATTTTCGCTGTCCGTTGACGGTTTTTTTGTTGCCGGATTTTCCCTGTCCGTTGACGGATTTTTCGTTGCTGTATTTTGGCTGTCCGTTGACGACGGCTTTTTTGTTTCCGACGGCTCTGCCGTCACCACAATATCATCCGCCTTTTCGTCCGTTTTTTTAAGAGTGTTCCAATCTAATAACAATCTCGCAAACTGCGTTCCACCGCCCTTGTTTATAGCCTCCATAACAGGCACATAAACCTGAATCCAAGCCATACTCTGTTTCCATTCTATAGGCATCAACGCATAATGCGGATATAATTTTCCTTTTACTTTTGAGTCAAGCCCTGTTTTAGGATTATTGTACTCATCATAAACTCCCTCATAATACTCAGTCACTTTTACGCTCTCTGCCGTTGCTGACTTAGGCACATTTTCACTGTCATTCCATGACGGAAAATAATAAAATCCATACAGATACCCCTTAAAGATACCCGATGTAAGTGACTTAAACTCCAATCTCAAACTTATGCTGTTTCCTTTTTTTATAATCTTCATCGGCTGCATAACTGCCGAATCACCCATTGACGGCTGGTCAAGAGTCGCATTTCTTAACTTTCCCTCAATCGTATAAACTCCGTCGTTAAAATCCCCTGCATAAACCCTCTTTGTATCCTCAAAAATGGAAAAATCCGACATGAGACTTAAAACAATAGCAACCGCCAAAATCCATGCCATCACCTTATGTTTTCCTAAAAATCTCATGTCGAACCTCCTGTTCACTAAAATTAAACTTTTTCTCTATATCAATTCATACCTGTATGTAAAGCGGTCATTCGCAATCTGCCTTTGCTGTTTACTGATAAACGCAGTCGCTTTGCGACCCGTAAGTATAAAATGCTTATCTGTATCCAAAAATCACTTAAATTTAGCTTTCTTTGCCCCAGCTTTTACTATCTGCTTTTTAAGGGATTTCTTTGTCTTAGCTGAAATACCCTTTGCAAACTTAACCGTCTTAAGTTTCTTGCAGCCTTTAAATGCATTGTTTCCAACTTTTGTCACATATTTTCCAATTATAACAGTTGTAAGTTTCTTATTATTCTTAAATACATTCGGTGCAATAGCAGTTACCTTAAACAGAACCCTCTTTATCTTAACCGTCCGTGGAACAGTTGCACTTTTCACATTTTTCTTTGCAGCAGTGAGTGTAACCTTTCCATTTGCAATTACTTTATAAGTATTTCCTGCCGCCTTTGCCTTTGTACCAACCTTTACTTTTTTTGTTGAACCTGCAGGCTTAGGACTGTTTGTCGGTTCAGGATTTGCCGATGTATCAGGTTCTTCCGAATTATCAGGCTTCGCTGTATCTGTCGGTGCCGTCGTTGTGCCAGGCTTTGTTGTATCTGTTGGTGTCAATGATGTATCAGGCTTTGTTGTATCTGTCGGTGCTGTCGATGTTCCCGGCTTTGCTGTCCCTGTCGGAGACGATGATGTTCCGGTTGTCTGCGATGCCCCCGGTTTTGCCGTGTCCGTCGGAGACAATGATGTGCCTGGTGCTGCTGAACTATCAGGTGCAGCCGACGCATTTGGATTTGCCTGTTTTGCCTCTGTCTCATTAAATACCGCATCATCCGCTGTTGTCGCAGTAACAGTTGACAGGTCAAGCTTAAGATAAACCGGCTGTGTACCTGTTCCCTTTGTGATTGCTTCCATTATCGGTACAAACACCTGCAAAGGAACTGTTCCTGCTGATATATTTTTGTTATTATAAGAAAAATCGTACAATGCCTCCGGTATTACCTTTATCGTAACCTTATTCGGATAATCAGTTCCGAGCGTGTCAGTAAGTTTCACTCCGTCGGTATATGTCTGATAATCATCAATCGTAACATCTTTTAATATTCCCGTAGGATTTGTCTGTGTATCAGGTTTATATCCCGTATCATAGTATCTCAATTTGCTAAGATACCCCTTAAGGCTTCCGATAGTAAGACTGTTAAAATCAAGTGTCAGATAATAAACTCCATCTTTAACGGTAAGTTTTATATTGTGATTTATAGCACTGTCACTCATTGATACCGTTCCGTCAGGCTTCTGCATATTTCCCGTAACTTTATAAACTCCGTCACTCAATGAAGCAAAGCCTAAAGCCTGCTCATTTTCATCCGTCAATGCGGTAAGTGTGTCCCAGTAAAGTGTAACTGTTGAATCAATATTAAATTTACCTTTATCAAAATTAACTCCCGAAACAACTCCGTCAAGTTTTTTCATGGCTTCAACATAAAGATAAACATTATTTACATAAGTCTGTCTCAAACCGTCAAGCGGAACTGTAATGTTCGTCACGACATTCTGCTGACCGATAGTTGGAACTTCGGCTGACTCCGTCTCATAAGTCACCCCGTCCATAGTAAGATTTTCCGCTGAAATGTTATTTCCCTTATACCAGCCGTTATATCCTAGTACATAAAGCGGCTCTTTGTCAGAACCGGAAACCATCTGATATGTAAGGTACATTTTTCCCGAAGCATCAACACGGATATAACCGAGTGCCTTTTTCTCTTCCCCGACAAGTCCGTGGTCAACAACATCCGTGCGATCTTTTAACTCAATGCTGTAAAATCCCGGTTTCAAGGCTTCCGTAGGTGCATCAGGGATAACTTCTTTTTCAATCGTCACACCAAGTGCATTCATTGCCGCTTCTTTAATTGCATTTGATGAAGCGGTCGCTCCTGAAACTGCATCAAGTCCGTTAAGTTTTTCAGCATCATTGCGGTAAAGTCCGACAAGTTTTTCTTTCATTCCTTTTGCGGCTTTGTTGAAATAAACCTGATTTTCATCTGCAGAATCGCCCTTAAAATCAGAACCCTCTATGACAACATCACTTATCTGACCGTCTTTTACGCTGACTTTTACGCCTACATTATATTTTCCGAACTGCTGAACCTCTGACACTCCCTGCTCTGTTGTATAGTTGAGAGAAGTATCTCCCGAAAGCACGGCATTTGCATAATCGACCAAAAGATAAGCGTCAGGTGCATAACCCATTGCTTCAACAAACATACTCATATAAATTCCGTTTTCCGTCTTTGCCGCATCAGGAATCTTAAATGAAATCTCCTTTGGAACTGTCTTTGCTTTCTGTTCACTTCCGTTTGTAAAATACACATCCTGTGTTGAGATTACAGTCGCATTGACAGACGCATCACCTGTATTTGGCTTTGTCTGTGACTGATAAATCTTATAATCCGTTGCATAATCAGTCGCTGTTCCAACTGTAACGCTTCTAAGCACAATATTGAGAGCTGCATCGCCGTTTTCATCAATTTTAAGCACTCCGTACTTTCCGATGCTCTCCTTTGCCGCTGACTCCTGCTCAAGATTATTAGCGTTTTTAAGTGACAACGGCACTATGTATGTACTGTTTTTGCTGAGAGCTGTTGCTGATTTTCCAAATGCCACCGTACTGTTTTCAGCGGCAAAAGCCACCACATCATCTGTGGCAGCCCATGCACACTGACCGAATACCATGGCTCCTGCAAGCATTACTGCCGCAAATTTTGTCTGCCATTTCTTCAATCTCATCTTAACTCCTCATTTCTTAAGTCGATACCTCACCGGCATGACCTACATTGCCTTTGCATTAATAAAAATTATTTTTTAATAGTTACCTTTACTGTTGAAGAATACTTTCCATATACTTTCTTCTTTCCTGAAACTCTGTATGCCCTTATTTTGAAGAAGTATGATTTTTTCTTCTTTAATTTTTTATTTGTATATTTGACAATACTACCCTTTTTAATAGTTGCTATCTTCTTAAATTTGCCTTTCTTCTTGTTAGCACGATATACTTCGTAGCCTGATGCCTTTGAAACTTTCTTCCATGAGACAACAGCTTTAAGTTTCTTGACATTCTTTACTTTGACACCCTTAACTGCCGCAACCTTAACCGTTTGTGTCTTTGTCGGCTTCTTAGTTGGTTTTACCGTCGGCTTAACTGTTGGTGTTGCTGTTGGTTCTGTTGACTCTTCCGGCTTCTTAGTCGGCTCTGCACTCGGTGTGTTTGCCGGTGCCGGCACTGCACTTTCTGTCGGTGCAGGTGTCTGTGTAGGTGTCTGGCTTGGTATGCCCGGTGCTTCTTTCTTCTTAAGATTTGATATTGCAGTCTGAATATCAGCCGCTGCTTTATCAAGTTCTGCCTGTGCCTCACGCTCTGTGATTCGCTGTCCTGCTGCCGCAACCGCATCCTTTAATGCCTTATAAGACTCTGCCGTATAATCACCCTCTGTGATTGCATCTGCTTCTTTTATCTTTGCTTCAAGTGCTGTCTTATCTCCTGCTTTTACAAGTTTTGCAACTGCACTGTCAAGTGATGCCTTTGCATTTACCACACTATCTTTTTCTTTGCCCTCTGCCGCTGTTTTTGCATTTGCAACTGCTGACGCAATGTCCGCATCTTTCCAGCTTGCAGCCGTGTATGAGTTTTCATCTAATGCTGATGCACTCTCAATGGCACTGTTAAGTCCTGCTAATTCGTCAGAAGAAGCAATCTTTACAAGTGCTTTCATGGCATTTATAAGTTTTGTGACAAATTCTTTTGAAATATCTTCTGTCACATCATCGTCTGCTGTTGCATCTATTTCATCATAAATTTCTTTTGCTGTTTTATAAGAGCTTTCCGTGTAATCATCAGGATTTAATTCCTCAAATGCTCTCATCTGTTTACCGAGTTCTTTTGCTGATACAGTGAATGAACCGTCTTCATTTTCTTTAATACTGTACTGTGCCGTGCGTACCGAACCCTCAAGAAGTTCCTTTGCAGCTTCCTGTGTGATTTCAGTTCCCTGTAAATCCTGCTTGCCCATTATCCATGTACTGTCATAAATATGTGTAGGACCTGCTCCCATTAACGCTGTGAGATATGCCGCACCTGTTACCTTTGTACCATTCTTAACATATACATGACCTACTGACATCAATGCCATTGCTAACGCCTCAACATTTACACCGTCAAGTACAAGAGCTGTTGTTTTTGAATTACCTGCAAACACGGCGGTGCTTGTTGTGATTTTTCCTGTCTTTTTCTCTGAGCTGTCAACTACGGTACACTTTCCTGCATTTCCTGTAATCGCATTGTCACCGAGGTTCAACAGATAACCATTGAGGTCGAGCGTAAAGTTTTTGTAGAATGTAAATGAGTCTGCTGAACTCACATCCATATCCTCATTTAACTTAACCGTCTGACCGTCCTTAGCATAAACAAGGGCAAGTGACGCATCCTTTTCCTTTATGTTCTTAGCAACACTTCCGTCTGCATTGTAGATAGTTGCAACATATTTTACATCCGGGTCCTCATTTTCAGTACCCTCAACGACTGTTGTATATCCTGCATACTCTCCATCACTTACCTCGCCTAAGATATATCCTGACTTTGTCTCATAAGGTCCGCTCACGGCGTCCTTTCCTTCAACAGCCTTAAAGTAACCGCCCTCTATCATTGCAGGTGTTCCATTTACTAAAATTCCAACGCCTGACCTTGATTTTTCAGCCGAATATACACCATTTTTTATTGTGACTGTTCCTGCACCGTCTACCGTAAGTGCGGCACGATAATTCTGTTTTTCCGGAACGATTGATGTTACATTTTCAATCTCTGTATCCTCATCAGAACTAAATGAAAGCCCGCTGAATTTGCTGTTTTTTACAACAGCCTTTCCTGAAGCATCGACTGATCCTTTACCCGATACCTCACAGTCTTCAACATCAGCACTTACTCCCATAAACTCTAATGAGCCTAATTTACTGTTTTTTATGACCATTGTTTCTTTTTCGCCAAAACCTACTGAAACCAGATTATCAGTAGTACAGTTATCCATCTCGAAATCAATACCTTCATCGAGGTAACCGAAATAAACATTATTGATATTTCTGCCGTATCCTGTAAAGCCTGTTGTCACCGCAGTATTTGTGAGCGTACAGTTTTTAAGAGTTACCGCGATATGAGGTAAATCCTGCATACAAACATAGCTGCCGGACATTACATAGTTACCTATCTGTCCCTCAATGGCAACTCCGTCAGCCGTAAGAGAACCGTCAGCCACGGCTATTGAAGTAGATGTATTTATAGCCTCATCATAACGCTCATGCGTAATGCTGCCCGTCTTATCCTTACTGCTGTCCTTTATTGTCACATCTCCTCTTACTGTTAAGATGTTATCTTTCTGTGCAAGAGTATATCCGTTAAGGTCAAGTGTTCCGCCTTTAACAGTAACATCCTCATCAAGTTCAGCATTTGATGCAAGCTTGACAGTCACACCCTCACTCATTGTCTTAACTGCCTCTGCCATGTCAGTCTTTACATCAGCCTTTGCAGAAGCATCATATGTAACATACTCTTTTTCCATCTCGGAAATTGCCGTATCATCACTTACTTTCTCAATGTTTGCCCAGTCAAGACCGATGCACGCATCCTGATTGATGCTCATAACACTGATATACATTCTTACTGCAACAACATTCTGCTTTAAGTCAGGCACAATAAATGATATTTGCGACGGCTTTTTCTTTCCGTTCACAGTATATGTCTTATCAACATGAGCCTTATAACGGTTTCCGCTTGTTGCTGTTGCATTTCCGTCAAGATAATTCTGTGTGCTCTCATATACAGTCCAGTCATTTGCCGCATCTGACATACCCATAGCCGTTATAGCCTGTGTTGCGGTCGTGAGTGTAGCAGTTCCGTCCTTGTGGATTACAAGAGTTGCATTTCCCGGGAAACAGCCCCCCGCCATAGATGTCTCTTTCATATATCCTGCTGATGTGTACTGCTTTGTCGACTCGGATCTTCCTCCGTTCAACAATTCAATAGGAATACTGTAAGTTCCCGGTGCGAGTTTCTTCTGGAAACTTCCCCGTCCGACGGTAACCTGTGCAAGCTCCAGCTTATCCATTGCTGCTATAAGTGCCTGTCTTCCCGTATATTCATCATTCTTGTCTCCACGAATTGATATTTCTTCATTTGCCGTAGCGATTGCTGATGAAATAGCTTTTGAAGCATTCTTCCAGCTATCTGCCGTATAATCCTGTTCGTTGAGATTTTCAGCTTCTTTTATAAGAGCTTCAAGTTTTGTTTTATCACATGACTTGATAAGACTTGAAATATTGTCAGTAATATTGTTTGCAGCAACTCTAACATCATAACCTGATTCTCTGCGTTTGCCTGCATTTGTATCTATACTTTCCTTAAGAGTTTTTGCCTTAGTTACATTGTCTGAAATCTTAATTCCATAGTTCTTCCATGACTTCTCCGTATATTCATTTTCCGTATGTTCTTTAAGGAAAGTCTCTCCTGTTTCAACTGCTGCCTTAAGTTTCTCTATTTCAGCTTCGGTTGCTGCAGCCTTAAGTTTTCTCAACAGTTTCTTAAGATTACTGTCAGATGTTGATATAGCCGAACCCGCTGCCGTCTTTGCCTTTGCGACAGCTTCATCTATTTGTGGTTTATACTGTTCCCAACTATCTGTCGAATAGTCTGTCTCCACTAATGCCTCTGCCTTTTTTATAGTTTCTGCCAATGCTTCTGACGCCGCATCACTCTGCGAACTGCTCTCAGCCGCTTTGACAAACACCATATTGTTAGTCGGTGCACTTGTTACGACCAATGCCGCCGCAAGTATTCCTGCCGCCGCCTTACAAAAGATATTTTTCTTTCTCATGTTATCCTCCTTAAAAGAATAGAATTAAAATTGCACTACCTGCTTTTCAAAATCCGACCGATGTATTCGCTCCAAATATTTTAATGTCAGGTTTAAGTTCATTTTGACAACCTTGAGTTACCTTTTTCTGCTTCAAGTTATATGCATCTAACTTAAATCTCAAAAAAAAGCTGCTGACAATAACTTAATTGGCAGCCACTTTGTTACCTCTATTGTCAACATCATTGTAAAAACGCTTTACATCGTTCCTTACGACGCTTAAGTATATCAGAGCATTTGATTTTTGCAAGAATATTTTTTTGATGCATATTTGCACGAAATCCATTATTAATTGAGAAAACTTAGTCAACTTCCAAATAATTCCATGCTGAAACCGCTTGTTTTCAGTATTTAATATTTTCGGTGCAATCGTGCAACTATTTTTTTACATGAGATATTTTATCAGTAATTTCGGTGTTTTTTCGGCTTTTCTCCGACTTTTCTCACCCATATAGCCGTTTAAAAATGTCTTTTGCACACTTTTTTTAACACATAGTGCATTATTGCATATTTAAAGTTCACTACCCAACATTTTTATCTGCATTGAGGTTGAAAGTCTGATTGCAAGCCTGATTTTTCTTTATTGTATATTCGTATTATATTGTCATTGAAAATAATGCAACCGACTCCGGCATATGCACATTTCCCACCGAACATTGCATTTTCATATTTACTGTTCCGTTCATAAACTGACCTATGCCTGTTCCGGAGTTGACAAACTGTATCATATTTACCGGGATAAGTATCTCATCACCCTCTTTGATGGCATCTTTATATGTAATCCCATCAAAATACATGACCTTGCTCACCTCTCCCATCATCATATGACCGTTGACTGCTGAATTTGCAGATACTCTCTTTGATTTTAACCTTATCGTACCTTTTCCGTTTTTCACACTCAGCGTACAAGGATTTTCAAATCCGTTATTAGCCATTGAAAGCACATTGCCGTCCTCCGAACACATTCTGTAAAATACATACGAAAACTTATAATCACCATCCCTCATAAGTTTGCAAAGAATATTTCCGCTGAACGCACACTCCCCCCTGAGTTCATTTTTTATCCTGTAACGCTCATTGGCTTCATCAAGCACATTCATTGTCTCCTCGGATGCACTTAGTGCCCATCTGACGGCATCTTTTTTTGCATTTTCTTCGCTTATCCCCTCATAAAGCAGATGATTAATAAAAATCCCAACCTTATATTTGTACTCCTCAATCTTCTTTTTGCCAGTCTCTGTCAGTCTCGGATGACGCTCGACTTTTTTATCCACAAGCCCTTCCTGTTCAAGTGCCGACAACACTCTGCTTATCTTGTAACTCTTTTCATTTAATATCTTAGCTATCGACGATACATTTTTTTCCTCGTCAACATTGTCGCAGAGTGCCATAAGCACCTGATTTTTTAAAACTTCACTATCATCATTCATGGTTCTTTATAAATCCCCTTTCCATTTTTTAATGTTTAGGTATTTGTCAAACTACTTATAGGCTATGTTAATTGTGCAAATGCCTATAATGTTTTATGTATTTACTAAGGGTCAAAAGCAGATAACAATGTATGTTTACATACAAATTGCTATTTGATGGGCAAAATACCTTTTGACCCCAACATCATTATATTTTAGCACGAAATAATTTTCCGATTAACCATGACTGATGAATAAAATTTATCAAAAAGCAGATATTTCTGTCACACTGACAGATTTATACTTGCCGCAACTTCCGTCTGTCCTCCTTCACTTTGCTCTGCCGAAATCATAGTCTGCTCTGTGGCAAGTTTTGAAGTATCTGTAATTGCCTGTGTCATATCAATGCCAATTCCCGCTCCCTGACTCTGTGCCATCATGATACCAAGATCTCCGCCGCCTCGTTTCCAGATTTCAATCTTTTCTTTGAGATAAGTCATATCCGCATCGAGCATTTTATTATTTTCCTCACCTCTGTGAGCCAGTTTTTCTTTTTGCTCCTGTTTCCTTATCTCCTCCTCAATCTCGTTAAGTTCTTTCTGCTGCCAGACTCTTATTTTTTCTTCAGAAATCCTCATAACAGCATCTTTCTTTGATGAAATATATTTATCATCATCCTTTTTGTTCATAACTTCCTGCTTGATATTTGCAAGTTTCTTTTTAGCAACGGCTATCATTTTCTTTGCATGGGAAATCGCAATATTAATCTCATCATCATCGTAATTTCCGCTTGCCGCCTTTCTCTTAAGAGCCGCAAGATTTGAACTTGCACTAGAAACGGCATTACTCGCCTGCGAAACACTTTTTGCACTCCGAATACTTGACGATACCTTTTTATAGCTGTAATTTAAAACTTTCTTTGTTTTCGTCTCTGTTTTTTTGATATTCTTCTGAGTCTCTTTCATCCTGTCAAGCATATCTTTCAGACTCTCAAGCTGTTTTTCAAACTTTTCGTATTCCTCTTCCTTTTTGCTTTTCTGTGACTCCTTATCCGAAGCTTCACTAATCAAAACACCGCTCCCATTATCTTCACTGTTTTCAATGCCGTTCTTATTCTTTCCTGCTGCCGTTTTATTTACTTTATCAGAAACATCATCCATATTTTCAGCCTTTTCATTACCCTCACTAAGTTCAAGCATAACACCGTCATCTTCCGTCAGATATGTACTTTTATCTCCGGTTCCCGCCCTGTTTACCGAAATTCCTATTCCATTCTCCGTTCTAATATCAACCTCGGAACTTTTCACGCCGGCATCCCTTTTAGCACTGCTGTATCTTCCGGCGGTCGATACATTTTTCTTTCGCTTTGCATTATCCGTCCTGCTGCTCTTTGTTCCATGCCCAATCTGTTTACCCCCTGCCTGAAACAGAGAACCACTGTTAATTACAACTGCCATAAAACTCCCTCCTAAACTTGAGCCTTTTTTCTTTAACTCATTTTTTCATAATTCATTTGACACTGTCAGTCCGTCTGTATATCTATAACTCACCGTTCATCTCTGTTGTGCAACCGATAATTTATGACAATTCAGTCTTTCATATCTTAAATTTTTAATTTTATAAGCAGACTGCAGTCGTTGCTTCACAACTTATCTTTATAACTCCTTTAAATTTATATCGGCAGTTTTTAATCAGTATCTACAGTTTTATTCGGTTCTCATAAAATTTCCCACAATTTCTCAACATCAATTAACAGCAATTCAACCATATTTCCACTTATTTTCCACATGGATTTTGCAAGTTATCCACAAGTTATCCACAAATTGTGCATAAATCCTATTTCCAATCTCTTTTCTTGACTTTCGGGCATAGCAATGTTAAAATCTTTTTGAACATATGTTCATATTAGACTTTTACAAAACTTACCACCATAAAAACAGGCATTTACAATACTTATATTATCCATAATTTAAGCGGCTATTTGCAATCCTCTCTGCTGCCTCCTCATAACACAGCCAGTTTTGCTATCGCCTAAAAATAAAGCACTTGAAAGGAACTGCTGCCTATGAAAAGAAACAGAAGTATTTTAAAAATTATTACATACACTTTATACATTATCATTTCATTTGTAATTTTAATATTTATCCTATATTATAGTAAAAATAAAGAAATAAAAT
>OGPP01000959.1_pt1 | contig 24871 bp, 16 predicted proteins | sample 1553021 | NCBI WGS metagenome assembly OGPP01 (sample SAMEA2580217, study PRJEB22360) | human gut metagenome | biome: human gut; feature: human-associated habitat; material: faeces | place: Denmark | collected 2008/2010
AGATTCCATTAATGCCTCTTCTGTCTCATTATCTAGTCCATTGCCGCGCCGTTTCCAAGATTGCGGCACCGTTTCCATTCGACAACGCAGCGTTTAACAACGCCGCATCTGGTCTACACCAGTTGCCCCTCGGCCGCATCATGGGCGCCGTCAACGTTCATGCGAAGAAGGGGGAGCGAATGTACGATACGGGATCGACAACGTTTATGCTCATCTGCACCATGCTCGTGTTTTTAATGACACCGGGTCTGGCGTTTTTCTATGGCGGCCTGTCCAGGCGCAAAAATGTCATCAACACCATGCTCATGTGCTTTGGCGCCATTGGTCTGGTTGGTGTGCTGTGGATTGTTGCCGGCTGGTCGCTGGCCTACGGCGGCGACGGTTCCATCCCGTTTATTGGAGGCCTTGACCAGCTGCTGTGCCTGCCGGTGCTCAACCAGGTGCTGCAGGCGGCCGAGGGCAATGCCGCGGACGGTGCCGTCTACCCTCAGATTGTCAACATTGCCTTCCAGATGGCGTTTGCCATGATCACGGCAGCTATCGTCACGGGCAGCCTGGCCGGCCGCGTTAAGTTTGGTGCCATGACGGCCTTCCTGGGCATTTGGCTGCTCGTGGTCTATGCGCCGCTCGCCCACATGGTCTGGGGCGGCGATGGCTCTTTTATCGGCGACATCATCGGCGCGCTCGACTTTGCCGGCGGCGACGTGGTGCACATTTCGTCCGGTCTTACGGGCCTGATTCTCTGCTTAATGCTCGGCCGTCGTCGCGGCTTTGGCATGGTGAGCTATCGCCCGCATAACGTGCCGTTTGTGGCGCTGGGCGCCGGGCTGCTTTGGTTTGGCTGGTTTGGCTTTAACGGCGGCAGCGAGTTTAAGGCCGACGCCGTGGCGGCACTCGCCATCCTCAACACCGTGACGGCCAGCGCGGCGGGTATGGTCTCGTGGCTTGCCGTCGAGCGCGTGCACACCGGTCGCCCCACGCTGGTGGGTGCCAGCACCGGTCTGGTTGCGGGCCTTGTGGTGGTCACGCCGGGTGCGGGCTTTGTCGAGCCGTGGGCAGCGCTGGTCATGGGCCTGATCGTCTCACCCGTCTGCTACTTGGCCATCAGCCATCTCAAGACCAGGTTCGGCTACGACGACGCGCTCGACGCGTTCGGTTGCCACGGTATCGGTGGCATCTTGGGCGGCGTGCTCACGGGCCTGTTCTGCGTGCCGGAGCTCTCGTGGACCGGCAAGGGCGGCCTGTTCTACACGGGCGACGTATCGCTGCTCATCTCGCAGATCTTGGGCATTGTGGTGACGGTCACTATTGTGCTGGCGCTCGACTTGGTGATCGCCACGGTGGTCAAGGCACTGTTCCACGGCAGCATGCGCGTGGACGAGGCCGATGAGGCGCTGGGCCTGGATGCGAGTCAACACGGTGAGAGCGCTTATCCTTCGTTCTCGGGACTCGATTAGCAGCACGGCTTTCCCAGGCACCCGACCTTGCCCCTCAAACCGTCGCTTGCGTACCGAAGTACGCGGCGCTCCTCTTTCGGGGCAATCTCGGGCACCTGGAAAACCCGTGCCACATGAATGAGTGGTTCATTTCTTCATTAAGGAGAGAAATTCATTATGAAAAAGATCACGGCTATCGTGCGCCAGGAAAAGCTTGAGGTTCTTAAAGACGCGCTGTTTGCTGCTGATGTTCGCGGTATGACTATCAACCAGGTACAGGGCTGCGGCGCACAGCATGGTTGGAAGGAGTACGTGCGCGGCAACGAGCTGCTTGTCAACACGATCCCTAAGGTGCAGTTCACCCTTATTTGCGCCGATGAGCATGTCGACGGAATTGTCAACATCATCTGCAACGCCGCTCGCACTGGTGCCGTTGGAGACGGCAAGATTTGGGTCGAGCCGGTCGAGGAAGTTATCCGCATCCGTACCGGCGAACGCGGCCCCGCCGCGGTGTAGAATCGATCGCCTACCATCCGCAACGTTAAAATGCTGCAATGAGGCACAAGACTTGCGTTGCGGATGGACGGATTATGGGGCGTAATAAATATCCCGAGGAGACTATCGCGAAGATTCTCGACGCGGCGCTGGAGCTATTCTGCGTACAGGGTTATGAGGGGACGAGCATTCAAGACATCGTCGACCGCCTCGATGGCATGACCAAGGGCGCTGTCTATCATCACTTTAAGAGCAAAGAAGAGATTTTCAACGCCGCATTTGATCGGGCAATGGCTCCAATTGTCGAGCGTCGCCGTGCGACAATCGGTGCTGACAATATGACCGGAGCCCAAAAACTCAAGCGACTGTACGCGCCCGAGTCCGTCGTTCCACAAATTGAGCTATGGGCACGCATACATCCTGCGGCGGATCCGGTAAAAAGCTCGCGTCTACTGGCGATGCAGTACCAGGGCTCGTTTGACGAGTCGGCCGATGGCTGTCTCTTGCCAGTGATCGAGGAGGGCATCGCCGACGGCTCCATTGCGTGCGAATGCCCACGCGAAGCGGCGGAGGCCATTGCCCGGGGCAAATGCCCCGGGGAAGCGGGGGAGGCCGTATCGTTGTTGGCGAATCTTTGGCTGCTGCCATTGTTCCGTCCGCTCGAGGCCAAGGAGCGAATGCTCGCTCGCGCACAATGTTTGGCGCAGATGGCGGCCGCGGTGGGGCTCGATTTGGGTAATGGAGTGCTTCAGACAACGGCGCAGATTTGGGACGTATGGGACCGCGCCGGGTGGTAATATAGATACCAACGGTATGTAATTGATTTGTGAGGGTAGCCACGGCTGCCCTTTTTAAGTCATCAAATACATACTATCGGTATGTATAGGGGGTAGGCTTATGGCTGGAATGCGGAGGAGTAGCGTCTCGTTGACGCAAAAAACAGTGCGATCTATCAGACTTTTTGGCCTTCTTGTTGCGCAGCTGTGTACGTATTCGATGCTGTCGGCGCTGTGCTTTGCGTATCCGCTTTACTTGTTCGATTGCAGCGGCTCATCAATGTTATATGGCGCCGTTGCGGCGATAGCGTTCATACCAGGTGTGCTCGCGACTCCGGTTGGCGGGATCTTAGCGGATCGGGGAAGACAGCGCGAGGTCCTCGTGGCCCTCGGTATTGCTCTGATGACTGCATCGCTGCTGTCTATCCCCATGAAACGCTCATTGCCTCTTGCGGTCGTCGTAGTAGCGATACTTTGTGTTCAATATGGCGTTCAATCGCTGCTAAAGCCAATGCTCCAAATTGAGACGGTGCGTATGGCGGGTGAAGAGAAGGTTGAGCGGGCCACTGCATTGGTTTCGCAGTCGACCATGGTGAGCAATATCTTGGGCCCTGTGGTCGGGACGGCAGTCTATGGGTGCTTTGGCATCGATACTCTTTGCGCAACCGCGTCGGTGACGTTTGCGATTTCAGCCCTGCTGTTTGGGGGCGCACTCAAGCAAAATGCCTCATCTGAAACGATGGGAGACTGCGCGACTCGTACGACATGCCGAAACGATTTTCGGGAGTCGATTCGGTATCTGTTGCAAAATTCATCATTGGTCGCCGTGATTTTGCTTGCGGCTATTTTGAACCTTGCGTTAGTTGGGTTAACGATTGGTGCTCCCGTTATTGTTGCAAAGCATCTCGGAATGCAGTCATCCTTTGTTGGGATTATTGAGGTGGCAATGGGCTTAGGTGGTCTTGTCGGAAGTGGTTTGGTCGGTATTTGGCCGCATCGTTTTTCCTTCAAGGGCATATGTCGATATGTTGCGATGATCTGTTTTGGAGTCGTACCGATTATTGTCACGCTATTGAGCGGTCCTGATGAATTTGCGTATGTCGCGCTTGCGGCCGGCTCGGCATGGGTCATGGCGTGGGCAAGCATTACATCGGTTGAAATCGTTTCATTCGTTCAGCGGTCAGCGCCAAAGGAACTCAGCGGAAAAGTGCTGGCACTCGTTTATATGACGCTTTCCTGTGCAACGCCAATTGGCCAATTGGTTTACGGGCTCGCATATGATCGATGGACACCGGCGATTGTATTCGCAGGCATGTTGGCGGTGCTGACGTTGACGACGGCGCTGTTTTATCGGCTGAAAAGTCGCTTGTGGCGATTGCCTTAACGCGCTGGGACACCGTGAATTTGTGGAGGCGGTGGTACGCCGCGCCGGGACGGCATTGTTTGGGCGTGCCTCTCCTTCGTCTACAATATCGTGCAGACGAAGGAGAGGCACGCCCATGATCAAGATGTTTGCGAGTGACTTAGACGGAACGCTGCTGAACGCCCTGCACGAGGCAGATGGGACCATCCGCCGTGCCATTCGCGAGCTGACTGAGGCGGGACTCCACGTGGTTCCCGCGACCGGGCGCTCGACGTTGCCAATCGGCGAGCATGGCTTTACGGGCCTGGCGCTTGACGCCTGCTGCTCCAATGGATCAATCGTGCGCGACAGCCATGGCGAGGTGCTCAAAACCTGGACCATCGACCCGCAGGTTACCGAGGAGCTGCTCAAGGCGTTTCCGGACATTTGCTTTGATTGCTCCACGCCCGATGGCATGTTCTCGAGCGGCTCGTTCGAGATGCATCAGGCGGGCTTTAAAAAGGACAGCCCTATCAAGCGTATCGTGATGCGTGGCATGCGTGCACGTGGCGGGTATCACGAGGAGCAGTATTTCGATCAGTCGATCGGCGATATCTTGCGTCACGATGTATGCAAGATCAATTGTCGCGTGATCTCGCCCGAGCTGGAGCGTGACCTTAAGGCTTATCTTGCCGAGTGTTCGGACCGCGTGGTCAACGCGCCGTTCGATCCGGTGATGTTCGAGATTACGGACGTGGCGTGCAACAGGGGCGAGAGCGTGGCCTGGTTGGCGGGCTACTACGGTATTGCCGAGGATGAGGTCGCGGTCTACGGCGACGGTGGCAACGACATCGCCATGCTCAAGCGTTTCCGTCACAGCTATGCGACCAAAAACGCTAGCGATGCAGCTAAAGCCGCCGCGAGCGCGACCATCGGCAGCTGCATGGTTCACGCCGTCCCCAAACACATGCTCGCCACCATGTGTAAGCAAAACTCCCGCACTGTCATCGAATAATGTGACAAAGAGACTGTCCCTCTGTCACAGGTGACGCTGGTCTCTTGAAATACGAACAAACATTCGCATATCTAACTGCGCTTTGATAGAATCAGTATCGTTGACGGCAGTTCCATGTGCCGGGCAGCGCCCTCCATCTGATGGGAGGTGATGCCCATGACCGATTGGATTGATTTCGTGAGACTTCTGACCGCTTTGGTCTCGTTCTTCACGGCGCTTGTCGGCCTTTCCGAGGCACTCAAGCAGCGTTCGAAGCGCAACAGAAGGGGTCGCCGCCGCTAAGGCGTTGACCCCCTAATGCAAACAACGGCGCTGCCCAGCTTAGCAGAACTTGGGCTGCCGTCGACACTATTCTACCCACGAATGACATTTTGAACAATTGGTAATGCCGCTCCAAAAGGGGGCGGGATGTGACAAAGGGACACTCCCTTTGTCACATCCCGGGGTTCTCGACTAGCCAGTGCTCGTAGGCGCGCTGCATGACCTCGGTTTTATCGGCTTTTTTGCGGCAGCCCTTCTGCTCCTCGATGGCCAGTTCGTAAGCGCCGCTCTGCTCAAAAGCGCTGGTATCCCAAGCACCGTGTTCAATGCGAGCCCATGTGGCATCGATGAGGTGTTCGAGCTCGGCAATGTCATCGGCGCTGGCGGTTGTCGAGAACGGCGGACGCAACTCATTCGTTGCCTTATTGGGCTCGACATAGTAGTCGCCCATGGAAGTGACGGTGTAGCCATAAAACTCGGGCGACGTCTCGATCAACAGCTTGTAGAACTTGAGCTGACGATGGTAGCCCGCGGGTACCTCCCTGCCAAAGCCAGTCTTGTAGTCGACAATCTGCACCGTTTTAGCTGCATCGTCAACGAGGAGCAGGTCGAGAAAACCAAAGAGTGGAGTTCCTTTGGCTGTCAGGCACTGCATGTTCGCTTCCGTGATGCAACGGTAGCCGCGCACGTGCTCGACAAGCCAAGGGACGAATGCACGACAAATGCGTTCGAAGCGCTCCGAATAGCGATGGACGTCCTCAGGGGCAAAATCGAGCCACGAAATCTGCTGACGATACTCGGCCTCAATTGTCTCGATTGCCGCTTCGCTATCGGTTGCCATCCGATTAACGATTTCTTCGAACATCGCGTGAACGATGGTGCCGAATTCGGTTTGGATCGTGGGCGCCGTGGGCAGGCGCACAATCTGCTTCTCAGGGAAGTGCAGACTATTTGCGCATCCAGGCTCGTACGTCACAAAGTTGTTGAGTGCTGTGGCAGAAAGAAACTTCACGTCGGTATGAGGCTCCAGAAGCGCGCGGAGCTCGGGCGTATCGAACACGTAGTTGTCGCGCCATTCGGTTTCGATTGCAACGCTGAGCTGGTCTGCTTCAGCAGAAACCTCGCAAGAGTCGATAAGCCCCGTGAGCTCCTGCAGTGCCGACCCGCCGGCACGGTACAGCTCGAGGTGTCGTTTAGCGCGCGTGATGGCGACAAACAACAGGCGGCGCGCGTCGTCATCATCCTTTTCATCGCGAATAAGCAGGTTGGACGGGTACAAGCTCATGCCGCCAGCGCCATTGTGCCAAGTGGAATCGTCGGCATCGAGCAGGTAGACGCAGTCGAATTCCAGGCCCTTAGAGCTATGGGCGCTAGTGAGGCGAACAGCTCCCGGCGTGCCGAGGTCGATCGATGCGTCGATACTCACACCAAACTTTTGAGCGGCATCGAGCTTGTCGACAATATCGGGCAGGCGAAGCGCGCGTCCCATACGGCGCGCGTCTCCCATCTCCCCCTCAGCAAAGGCAAGCAAGGCGCGGATGCCGGCATTGAATTCGGCTGCGCCCAGCGGATCTTGTTCCTTGCAATCCTGATAATAGCCAAGGCTGCGTTCGACAATTCTAAAGAGCAGTGGCCTGACAGGGGAGGTGCTGGCTTCGGCCGCCCACTGCATAAGGCCGTCGTACAGCTCTTTGACGCGGGCGCTATTGCTCTCGCGCATGGCGGCCATCCAGTCGCCGCGATGCTCGCGCTTGGCGCTGAGCGCAAACGTCACGGACGATGGATGGTCGCCGCCCAGCTCGGCGGCACAGACAATCTGCGGAAGATAGCTGCTGGCGAGCTCCTGCTGCCCGCGAGCAAGCGCAGTAACGCATCGCAGCAGCGCCAGTGTCGTCTGCATGCGCTCGGAAGCAAAGAGATTCTGCCGTTCGCGATAGGAAAACGGCACGTTCTCCTTAACGAGGAAGGGAATCAGCGAGCGCAATGCGGCGTGTTTGGCAGAGATGACTGCAATTCCTTCATTGGGATCTTCGCAGTCATTGAGGTAGCCGGCATCAATCCTCTGCCTAATGCTCGCAGCGACGGCGGCGTATTCCTCGGCTTTGCCGGTGTATACGTTCTCGCTAAAGCTGACCTGATCGCCTTGAGGCTTAAAGGCTTCGATTGATTTATTCGAGCTGGCATCGAGTCGGTATTCGATTTGCTGGGCGATGGCTTGACCAAGCTCAACGATGGCGGGCGTGGAGCGATAGTTGGTCTTGAGCACGATGCTCCGGGGCGAGAACTCGGCCGCAAACTGGTTGGCACATTCGATCGTGGCGCCCTGAAAACGCATGATCGCCTGATCGTCATCGCCGACGGCCATGATATTGGGCGAATCAACGCCGTCGCAGAGTAGCTCGATGATGCGCATCTGGGCACCATTGGTGTCCTGGAACTCGTCAACTTGGATATAGGTATAGGTGTCCTGGAGCACTTGACGTAGCGCGTCGTTGTGCTCGACGGCGTTAACAAAGTCGCCGATCATGTCGTCGTAATCGTAGAGATGGTGCTGGTCGAGCTGGCTCTGGTAGCGACGCGCGACGTCGCAAGCGGTCTTGAGTCGCTCGCTCTGCTCCGCAATCTTAAACGTGCGCCCCTGAGAGTTGCTGCCTCCAAAGAAGGCATCGCGCGCCTTGGTGTATCCCGAGGATTTGCCCTTCTCATCGATGAGCTCGGTGCGGCGAATGGTATCGCGCAGCTCAAGGATATAGGGCACATACGTGCCAGCAGGACAGCCGATCGGGCGGGTGAGCGATGTGGGCGCCATGCCGCAGGCACACTCGACCTCTTCCTCAAAGCGTTCTGCCAACGCAGCGCTTGCCCTTTCGCAGACGAGCGTAAGCAGCTCGGAATGTTCGGTGAGCCAAGTGGCGGCGTCGATATTCTGCTGCGCGATGGCGCTCAGCGTGTCGTAGTCCAGGCCACTGCGTTTGATCTTGGAGACAAAGCCGATCATCTTGCCGATGTTTTGCGCGGGCATATCGGGCGACCCTCCGCCCAGCGACGAACCAAAGGGAAGCGATTTGAGCAGCCGATCAAAAATCTCTTGCTGGTGCAGGCCGGTAACAAGCGTGTCAGTCGAAGGGCGCATGAAGTACTCGGGATAGCGCGACCTGATGCTGCTTGCAAATCCGTGGAACGTGCTGACTTCGATGCCGTAGGCATCGCGCCCAATGAGCTCAATCAGGCGTTTGCGCATGGCTTCCGCGCCCGCCTCGGTATAGGTGAGGCAGAGGATGTTGCGCGGGGCGGCATCGCGCTTGGCCAGGATGTTCGCTGCGCGCAGGCTCAGTAGCTGCGTCTTGCCGGTGCCGGGACCGGCAATGACGAGCAGCGGACCGTCTAGGTATTCGACGGCCTCGTGCTGTTCGGGGTTTAGTCGGTCGAGCGATGCGATGAGTTCGGGGGTCATGTTCATGGCAGTATTACCTGTCTTCCTGGTAAAGTGCCCGAGTGTCGTCGAGATATTTGAGATACGTATCGATGGCGCTTTGGGGCTGAACGATCTTAATGAAGGTGCTGAGTTGCAGCAGCCAGCCAAAGAACTGCGGCGACAGCGGGGCTTTGACAGTTGCTAACAGGCGCCCATCCTGGTTTTCAAACACAACGGCGTCCAATCCGAACTTATCGATGAGCGGATTCATCGCGCGGTCGTCGAGTTCCAGCACCATGGTGGTTTTGTTGGCTGCATATACGCCGAATGATGGAGAGACGTGATCTTCGAGCACATAGCCCGCGATACGCGGATCTTTGGTCGCGGACTCTTCGGACACCGCAACGTCGAGCATGCGATCGACGCGATAAGGTGTGAACGGCTGATGACCCGAGCCGGCATTAGCCCATTTATCTCTAAATCCAATCATGTAATAAAGCTCGTCGGAGTAGATAAGACGCACGGGTGTGAGCTCGTAGGTCTTTCCGTCATGATTAAGGGCCTTTTGCTTGGCGGCGTCGTAGTGGAAGTAACGAAACCGAATCTTGCGTTTTTCGCGCATAGCCTGCTGAATCAAGTCGATATTGTGCAGAGCATCGGAGTTTTGCATCTTCACACGCGAAGGCACGTCGACGCGCTTGTGCATCAGCTCGCGTTCGTCCAGGCTGGCGAGGCTCTGTAGTTTGCCGATGAGGTGGTCGGTCAGCTCATCGGTCAAAAACGGCGAACTCTGCACGGCGTCAACAAGCATGATGAGTTCTTGCAGGTCGAGCGGGCGTGAGACCAACGCCCATTCCTTGCCACCGCGCTGGTCGATGTCGAGCCCGAAGTCGCGAAGCGTTTGCAGGTCGCGATAGATGGCCTTTCGTTCGGCCTCGAGATCGTGATAGGCGAGCTCCTCGATGATCTGCTGCGTCGTGAGTCCGTGCGTGCTGTCGGTCTTTTCCATCAAGGATTTAAGCAGGAACAGAAGCCTGAGCTTTTGGTTTGGTCTGTTCGCCACGTTGTCTCCTTTCGCCGGCAGGGTATCAGCCGGAGATGCAAAACAAGACCCGTTATTGGGACTCATTGTAGCCCGCGCGACCGTAGTATTCGCAGCAATAAGGGCCCGAATAGGGCGAAAGGTGGTTAAACGGAAGTCGGCGGTTTGGCTGGTTGGTGTGACGTGCACTCTGTTGGCTTGGGGCCGGTTCCGGTTTACAAGGATCAGAACAGGAGAAATGCGATGGCAGACATCAAAGTCTTTGCCGAGAATCTTGAGGATTCAACCAAGGAGCAGATCGAGGAGATCTCTAGGTGCCCGGCGTTTGAAGGCGCCAAGATCCGCATCATGCCCGATGCCCATAAGGGCAAGGGCTGCGTGATTGGTTTTACGGCAAACTTGGGCGACAAGGTCATTCCTAATTTGGTGGGCGTCGACATCGGATGCGGTATGTACTGCGTACCGCTTGCAGAGACTATTGCGCGCGATGACCTCATTCAGTTCAATCGCGACGTGAAGCGCGCAGTGCCCACGGGCTTTAGCCTTCATCGCGATCCTGCCTGCGTACTCGCGGACTTTGGCATGGAGTCGCGCGATTGGCTTCAGGATAAACGCAAGGTTGAGCGCTCCATGGGCACGCTGGGCGGCGGTAACCACTTCATTGAACTCGACGAGGACGAGAATGGGTGCCAATATCTGGTCGTGCACACCGGCTCGCGCAACATGGGCAAGCAGACGGCGGAGCACCATCAGGCGCTGGCGCAGAAGACGTGCACGGCAGATATCCCCGACGAGCTTAAGTATCTCGTGGGAGATCTATCTGCCGAGTATCTCGTCGATATGCATAACTGCCAGCGCTTCTCGAATCAGAACCGCAAGGCGATTGTCGCGCAGATTGTTGAGCGTACGGGAATTCGACTCGACGGAGACGGCTTTACCACCATGCACAACTACATTTCTGAAAGTGGCATGATTCGCAAGGGCGCTATTAGCGCTCACGCGGGCGAGATGGTGCTGATTCCGTTCAACATGCGCGACGGTGCCGTTATTGCGCGCGGCAAGGGAAACGAGGACTGGAACTGCTCGGCGCCGCATGGGACGGGTCGTGCGATGAGCCGCACCAAAGCGTTCCAAACGCTCGATACCAGGTTGTTCGTTAACGAGATGCGCGATGCCGGCATCTACTGTCCGAGCGCATGCGAGACGACGCTCGATGAGTCGCCCGAAGCGTATAAGCCTGCGGATGATGTGCTGAGACTCATGGACCCGACGGTTGATGTTATTCACCGACTCAAGCCGATTTGGAATTTTAAGGCTACTGGTAAGCGCGGTAGGCGTTAGGAGGGTTGCGATGACGCGAAAGATGGACTCCAGGGACAACCGAATTGGCCGTTCTGCGAGTTTGGGCGAGATGCTGGACCTACCAGGCGTGATGCCGCCGTCCGCGAATCGGTGCGGCGGGAATCGTGGAGAGCGTGATGACGAGGCTTTTGACCTCAGCGGGTTTCGCAATCGACTGGCTTCTGGACTCGACCGTGGTGTGAAAACGTCACTGTTCGCAGCTCCGCGCTTGTTGAAAGCCGGCATGTCGGCCGATGACGCCCTAGGTGGCGGCGTTGGGCTGGGCAAGCTCAGCGTGATTGGCGGTGCGCATGAAGACGTTTCGAACGTGCTGGCACACGCGGTGCTGCGCCTGAGTGAGCAGTGCGCCGTGCTTTACGTGCCGATTCGGGAGCGTGAAGAGGATGCGATTGCTCGGCTTATTCGTGCCGAGATGGGCGTCAAGCTGCCGGCGGATCTTGAGGAGCAACAGGTTGAGACAATCCGCGCAACGATGCGCCTCAAGCAGCGCAGCTTGGGCATCTTTGCCGAAGACAACATGACCATGGACCTTTTAACGAGTTGGTTGCTCGGCGACCAGACGTGGAATAGGGCGGTGCTAAAGGACGTCGTGGTTGTGATCGACGGACTCGAAATGCTCGACGACAACCGCCCGATAAATGCGATTCTGCGCGACTTACGCAACATGCTCAGCCCAACGGCGGCGATCTTAGCAGGTTGCTTTGCAGCAGAGGGCCGGGAGGACGAAGCAGCATTCGCGGAGACCCACTGCAATGCAGATGTCCTGGTCCGTATGCTTCACGGGAGCCAGGCCGGCAAGGACGACGCAAAGCTCATCTATGAGCGTGTTTTTAGTAGAAGCTCCATGCGGTGACGGTTGCGCCCGTGGCGCGTGCGCATCGCTGGCCCGTTTTGTAAGGAGGAGATTGGAGAACCGTCTCCAACGTTGGGAGCATAACCATTGGTACGGTCTGCAACCATTTCGACTTGGGGCGGGACAGCGGGGCAGCGATTGCGTACATGCAAAGATCTTGCAGCTTTGGCATCGTCATATCCGATGGCCGAAGAGCATCCTGCGCCCAATTTGACTGGCTGTAGCCAAACCAGTAAAAAGCGTCCTGCACATAATGAGTAGTCCGTGGGGGCTTGTTGCCTGTAAAACCGTGCCGTTGGCCTAAATGTTTGTTGTCGATAAGGCAGGATAAACTACCCTCGTATCGTAGAGGGCGTTGGGATACCGAAGTGTTGAAAGGGATATTGCGATGAGCTGGGAAGATGTTGAAATAAACAAAGAAAAGCTTATGGATGTTAAAGGGGAACTACAGCCATCGGCAGACCTCCCCCCATTTATTCAAGGCCAGATGTTCGATGTCGATACGCATGGATTCCCTGTCTTCACAGATAAGAACAGAGCTTTATTGAATGTATTGTTTAACAATGACGTCGCGTATTCCAAGGTCATAAAGCGTGAGTATGAAGAAGAAATGAAAAAAATATTTAAGGGGATGTTCAATTCGGCCACTCCAGAGGAACAGCAAACGAACATCCGACGTGCCGTCTATCGAGTTAATAGGGATAACTCGACAAGCTTGCCAACTCTGTCCGGAAGTAAAAAGGAAAGCGCGTCTAAGAAGCCAACACAGAAATATATCGTTGAGCTACTGAAAATATCGGGCGGAGAACGGCTAGATGGAAAAGAGCCGGACAAAAAAGCCAAGAACAAGGAGCTTGAAAGTAAGCTGACGGGTGGGTCCTTGCTTACAGCTCGGGCAATTATTGACATGATTCCATTTGACCGCAATTCGAACAAAGCTGTCGAGAGCGCCCTTTTGGCGGGCGAAGCTGACTTGGTTTATAAAATTGCTCACGCAGCCGAAGAAGCAGTTAATAACGCGTTGATACGGGAAGCAGAGGAGAAGAATGATGCGGGCGCTGCTGTAAATAGGGTCGACAAGAACAATTTTTCTTTTGCCACCAAATTCTGTCACCACGCATGCAGAAGAATAGGTGGGGGATATGGCAAGTACTGTATTTATGATTCAGTGGTCCATGAATTTCTTCCTTATTACGCGTGCGAATATTTAGATGCTGATACCCTCGGCAAAATTTGTGGGTTCAAACCGGAGCGCACTACGTTTAAAGAACAATACAAGAAAGTAAATTAGCAAATTGATGCATGGAAGCGACTCTCGGCTCAAGATGCTTCTGAAAAAGGCGAAGGCTATGGATACGAGTGCTATCGAAATCTGTATGATGCGGTTCTCGACGCCATCAATAGATGGAGGGATGCTTGGAGGCTTTGCCCAGATAGCCAAAGCTGCGTAATTCATCATCACTTGGATGGTGATCAATGCGAGAAGTTGGATTATTGCAATTTCGATCGTTTTGTTTGGTATTTCTTTAAAAATCCATGGCGCAAGGAAAAGGCAAAAGAACTGCTAAAAGATTGGGAAGAACTTCCTTACAACTTATAGCTATGAATCCGAACGGTCCCAGACGTTCTTCCTGGAGTTGCGCCTTTTTCGGGTGCAACTCCTTTTTCTTTAGACCCAGGCTTTTAGGATGAATAGTGTGCCCACGTCAGGGGTATCGGCGCAGGCCGATGCCCCTTTTTTAGCTGCTTAAATCCACGGAATATCTGCTGTCTTTGAAGCCCTGCAGGATCCATCAACGCGTGCGATGCCGAAATATGTCCAGCCAAATAGGCTCCGTCTCCTTGTGACTGGAGCACTCTTCTAAAAGGTCATCTATCCGGTCCAGTTCGATCGCTTGCAAGGCCGCGTATTCTTCTGGCAAAGGTTGCGTTGCTTTCTTCGCCCTAAACACGGGCGACAGCATCAGGTTCGTGTGTGCCCATCCGGCAAAGCAGCTGCCGTAGGGGATAGAGCCACATCTGATCTGCCCATCGCCATCGGGATACAGACAGTCCAATTTCGAGTTTGCTACCAGGCAATAGCAAGGTCCTGGCGTCCATGGTCGGCAGTCGATCTCAAGAATGTCACCCTTTTTGTACGGCGTGGGCAAGTCAACGTACGCCCCTTTGAACCATGGTCCAAAGATTCCACCCACAATGCAGTCGAGCACCTCGCCGCATTCGCCTTCTTCTTCCCTGCAGATGTACTGGATTTCGCCGGAGGCGTTTGCGTAGTAAGTGTAGTCTGGCTGTAGAAAGCCGTCGTATGGATATGAACAGCTCGGGTCGTTGGCAAGGTTGAACAGCTCGATCATCCAGTATGAGGACGATAAGTCTGTCATCCCGCTCCACTTTTCTGCATATGCCTTCATTGCCGCCAGAGCGTCCGCCCACGATGCCACGGGGAAGGGGCCATGCGTGATCGCAGATCCAACTTCACTGTCGATAAAGCTAACTTCGCTGACAAGCAGCATTTTCTTGTTTACGTCGACGGCCTTTAGCGCGTCAAGACAGTCATCGATGTAGTCGATGCAAATCTGCCGATAGTGCCAGTAAAGGGTGTCGTCTGACGAGTTGCACCCGTCAGCAACTAGTCTGCCGAGTAGCTCTTGTTTGCGGGTAATTTCAACCGGTGCTCCGCCGACAATCTGCATGTAATGATCGCCACTCAGTAGCTGCGGATTATGCAGCAAATGCTCTTGCAGCTCCGGAGATTCGATGAGGTTGATTATTTCTTCGTGCACGATAGTCTCTGGGTTGCCGGTGTGGCTTCTCGTAGATTCGGACATGGCGGCCTCTAATCAAATAGCTGCGGATACTTCTCCTTGAGCGGTGCCTGATCTAGACGTAGCTCTTCCAGGTTGCGCTTTGCCTTGGACTCCATCCTTATGGTGTCGATAAACGCGATGAGTGAGTCGACATACAGGTCGCCGCGCAGGTAGGCCTGGGCGGCGATTAAAATTCGCTGCTCGTCTTCGAGCGGTTTGCGATAGTACTCAAGATTCAGGTAAAGCGGGTCTGGCTCGCCGATGTAGAGGGGAAATGTCTCGTTGTAGGTAATCGAGCAACCAGTGGCACGCATGTTGCTGATATCCCCTGCATGGCGATAGTGCTCGAGGCGTTGCTGCGCATGATCAAGCCATTCGTCAGAACGGTCTGCCTGCCGAAGCTCTGCCTCAAGCTTTGTCCGGTCCCACGTAGGCAGATCGAACAACATGAACGGCTCACGGGCACTGCCTTGCGGCGTCCAGACGATATCGCCGGTGTGGAACGGCGTGGGGATATCGACCCAGATGAACTCGAATGCGATCTCCCAATCGTTCTCAACGGGGCCGGCCGAAGGGCAATAAACGGAAAGAACCTCGCCTTTGCCGTTCACCATGAGCCAATCTTCCTGGCGATGTTCTTTGTCGGCATCGAGTGGGCACCGGGTGATGCGTACGCGTGCCTCTGGACGGCTCGCAAGTTCATCATTACCGCGCAACGCCTCGGCACATTTCTCATAACAGCTGAATGGCGCGCCGAAGGCCCCACAAAGTTGCCCGTCGGGCACAATCTCCTCTTCATACTGATAAACGTAGCCCGTCCCACTCGCAAACGCATCGACGCACCGCTTGTTGTAATCGATTGTCCAGCGCAAAAAAGCATGGAAATCGGGGATGGCCGGCCTTCCAAGACCGGCATGGGTTGCCTCCAGCGAACAATTGGGCATGGTTCGGGCGATCTCCTGCCAAGCTTCGCATTTCTGATCGAGCGTGGCGGTCTTCGAAAACCAAACCAGATAGGCGGCCTCGATGGTGCTGGGCTGGAAGTCGATACTGCGCAGGTGCCCCCGAATGTCCCGGGAGTCGACAAAATCTAAGATGTCCATGGTTAGCTCCTCTTTGTTTTGAATCGTGCCGGCGGGGCTATCGTGTTATCGAACAGCTCCGGATAGCGGGACTTGAGCCCGCCGTCTTCTCCTTCAAACCGCTCGGCTTTTTTCTTGACCAGCGCCTGCAGCTCGAAAAGACTTGATAGCGCAATAAGTGAGTCAAGACCCAGATTGCCGTCGAGATATGCCCGCACGCCGTACAGAATTCTCGCCTCCGGCTTGAGCGGGGTACGGCAGTATTCCATATCGAGAAGAAAACAACTCGGCTCTCCGATATAGACGGGGTACTCCAGGGGATATTCAATCTGACAGCCGTAGGCGTACATGTCGCTCGTATCGCCATTTTGCCGATGGTGCCTGAGCAGGTCGTCGGCCTTTTTGCGGCGCATTCCCTGTAGGTGGAAGGCGGAAGCTCATCCATGACCCGCTTCGTGGTCCATGTCTGCATATTGAGAAGCAACATGGGGTCGCCAGGGTCGCCGTGACGACAAATGATGTCACCGGCATGGAATGGCGTCGGGATGTCAAACCACATCAACTCAAAAGCGAAAGTGGGGCCTTCGCCCTCGAGTTCTTTGTCGATGCAGTGCAGCTGGCAATCCATGACCTTGCCATTTGCGTCGAGCATGAGCTTATCGGCGGCATAGTAGTCTTCGTCCGGATCGATTGGGCGGCGTGTTATTTCAATCGAGGTAGGACTCTCCTCCTCAAGCTCATTCCAGATTGCCTCGAAACATTTTTCGTAGCTGGTGTAGGGGCCATAATTGCACCCGCTCTCATGGGGACTTCCCGTCTTGTCCTCAAAGAAATACATGTGCTTTCCAGGCTGTTTGAACCGGGCGATTTTCTTGCGCTCCCATCTGATGACGTCGCGAAGAAAGACATGGAAGTTGGGGATATTGAACGTGCCGTATCGCCTGTTCATCGCACAATTGGGCATGTTTTTGAGAATCTTTTGCCAGGCCTCGATCTTCTGTTGCAGCGTCTTTTCGCTCGAACGGTCGACGATGAACGCCGCCTCGGGCGTGGTGGGCTCGTAGCCGATGCCTTCCAAATGCTCTCTGATATCGGGCGAGTCGAGAAACTCGAGAATGTCCGAACGTATGGCTTTGACGCCGGCGCCGGCCGATGTGCGATATGGCTGCAGGCAGTCGTGTGTGAACGAGCCGTCCGACCATTGCTTGCCGTAGCTGGGGTCGTCGTGCAGCTTTTTCGAGAGCTCGAGCATAAAGGAGCAATCATCGGGCAAGTCGCCGGTATGGCGTTTGGCGGTATAGAGGGCAGAGGGCGTGAAGTCGTCGAGGAAGCCGTCCGTGAAATCCCTCAAGCGGAGATTGCCTTCCTCAACGCCGTAGATTTTGCTCGGATAGGCGCACCAAACCTGGCCTTTGAACGAACTATCGTAGTCGTCTTCGAGCACGATGGCGAAACGGGGACCGTGGTCGAAGGGCCGACTATCGATCTTGATGATGTCGCCGGGGGACCAGGGAGTGTAGAAGACCTCACCATTGGCACAGAAGTGCTTGCTATTGTTCCACGGCAAGTGATCGATGCTTTGATGCGGAGTCCGCTGATTCCGGCGGTCGCTCAAAAAGACCAAATCGCCCGTCATGGTCGCGGTGAATATCAGCGAGGCTTGAGCGCGCGGGCGGTCGTGTAAGTCTTCGGCGGTATAGAGCTTAATCCGCCAGAATGATTCGGACCAATCTTCATCGGGGTCGTCATCGACGTATTGCTTCATAAGGGTTTGAGCGGCATCCCAAGAGGCAACGGGGAAGGGGCCATCAAAGGTGTCGTGCCCGCGTTTCTCTTCACTGTAAAACACGCCGGAGACCAGCAAGATACCGCGGTCACGGTCAACGTTGTAAAGCATATCGAGTGCAGTGTCGAGTTGTTCGAGGCTGGAGTCGATCGCCTCGGCGTAATCCGATGAGACCTCTTTGCGAAGCTGCTCGAGCATGGTCCGTTTTTCGTCGAGCGTCTTGAGGGAGCCGCCGATGATTTTACAGAGGGAGCCATCTGCCATTCCCATGTGTTTGAACATATGAGCACGCAGCTCATCGTCCTTGATGCAACTGCAAACGAGCTCCCTGCCGGCATCGGTGATCACGGTATCTGCTTGGCTGTCCATAGCAATCTCCAATTCGGTCGTTGCCATTAGCATCCGTCAGAGGTTGTGATTTGTAGTCCCATTAACGGGTCCCATATGAATCTTGCGTCAAACATACTATTGGAAACGCACTGGTACATGGATGTGCGCATACTGAATGGACAATTGGTAGTGGCGTTTCAAAACTAAGCGCAACTGCCGCAATCATCCTCTAAGAAAGGCTCAACCGTCGTATCGAACAGCTCTGGATAGCGGTCCTTGAGCCAACTGTCTGCGTCCTCGAAGCCGCGTGCCTTTTTCTCCGCCAGCGCCTGTAGCTCGTATGCGCTGGCCATCGCGGCGAGCGAATCAACCGCTAGGTCACCTCTGACATACGCCCTGACGCCGTAGAGGATTCGCTCCTCTGACTTGAGCGGCTTGCGGTAATAGTCGATGTCCAAAAGAAAGCCCTCAGGCTCCCCAATGTAGAAGGGGAAATGCAAGGCGGATGAGACTTGGCAGCCGTAGGCGTACATGTCGCTGGTGTCGCCGTCATATCGGTGCCAGCGCAATAGCTTGTCGGCCTTTTGAACGAGACGCTCTTTGTAGACGGAGGAGGCCAGCTCTTTGTCGACTCGTTCGGATCCCCAAGTTTGCAGGTCAAACAGTACCATCGGCTCGTCGGGGCGTTGGAGGTTGCAGACGATGTCTCCGGCATGGAAGGGCGTTGGGATATCAAACCACATGTCCTCGAAATCGTTGGCGGTGCCCGCCTCGTCCCACTCGCTTTTGTTGCGGTAATCGCAAGACATTACTTCGCCGTTCGCATTGAGTAAGACCATGTCGTCGGCATAGTGGTCTTCGTCCGGGTCGATGGGGCGGCGAGTGATCTTGATCGCCTTTGGATTGTTGCCTTCGAATTCTCTCCAGATGGCATCGAAGCATTTTTGATAACTGCTGTACGGGCCGTAAAGAAGGTCGCATCGGTCGCGCCGGTCCCACGAGTAGTCCTCAAAGAAATACAGACTCTGGCCGTCCGTCCTTTTAAAGTGTGCGAGCTTTCTTTGCTCCTGCCTGATGACATTGCGCAGAAAGGCATGGAAGTCCGGGATGTTGACCGTGTCATTTCTGCGGCTCATGGTGCAATTGGGCATATTGTCGATGATCTTTTGCCAGCCTTCGAGCTTTTGCTGTAGCGTTGCTTTATGCGAGCAATTGACGATGAAAGCCGCTTCGGGCGTGGTGAGCTCGTAGTCGATTCGTTGAAGATGCTCCTTAATACTGTGCGAGTCTAAAAACTCGAAGATGTCCGGACGAATATCCAGCTCACTTTGGCTGGCAGGCTTGCGGCGCGGCTGCAGGCAATCGTGTCCGACCGAGCCCTCGGCCCATTGCTTGCCGTAGTCGGGATCGTGGTGCAGCTTCTGCGAAAGCTCGAGCATAAAAGCGCAGTCGTCCGGTAGCTCGCCGGTGTAGCGCTCGGCGGTGTAGAGGGCAGAGGGGATGAAGGGGTCCAGGAGACTGTCGCTGAAGGTGCCGGATGAAAGCGAACCTTCCTTAACGCCATGATCTCTACTGGGTCCTGCGCACCAGATCTGCCCTCGGAGCGTGTGCTCGTAGTCGTTTTCGAGCACAATGGCAAAGCGAGGCCCGTGGTCGAAGGGACGGCCGTCGATTTTGAGGATGTCGCCCGGTACCCATGGCGTGTAGATAGGCTCGTTGTTCGCGCAGAACCGCCTGCTATCGTTTCGCCAGGCGCTTTCGACATGCGATTTGCGAGTGCGGTTATTGCGCTGATCGCGGAGAAATATAAGCTCGCCATCCTTGGTTGCCGCAAACGCCAGGGAGGGCTGCGCCGTTTGATGTTCGTGCAGGTCTTCTGAGGTGTATAGGTCGATCTTCCAGTACGATTCGGACCAGTCGTCTTCAGGATACTCTTCGATGTAGCGCTTCATGAGCGCCTGCGCGGCCTCCCACGATGCGGTGGGGAAGGGACCGTCGAGGACGTCGGCGTCGCGCTCCTCCTCGTTGTAGAACATGACGTATAGCAGGAGGATTCCGCAGTCGCGCTCGATGTTGTGGAGCATATCGAGTGCGCTGTTGAGCTGGGCGAGATGTGAATCGATATCTCCGAACAGCTCCGGCGAAACCTCCATGCGGAGCTGCTCGAGCATGGTACGTTTTTCATCAAGCGTCTTAAGTGAGCCGGCGATGATTGGCGCCGGCCAGTATAAGTATTTGCGCATGTGGTCTCGCAACTCTTGGCTTTTGATGCAGCTGAGGACGAGGTCTTTGCCGGCATCGGTGATACCATCGCTTGCCTGATTGTTCATGTCGGCCTCCTTATCGATTGTTACCGGCATGATGCAACGGGTGCAGCGATTGTTAGTCCCATTAACGGGACCAAGCAGCGGCTCGATGTGACAACGGGACTGCCCCTTCGTCACATCCAAAATATTGCCTTTACGTGTTGATGCACACGGTGTGCAATAATACTCGCACTGTGCAATAGCGCACAGGCTGAGTAACAAGGAGGACGCTTGTCCCAGCTCGAGAAATGCGATCGCCGGTCCCTTCGCTCGCAGCGTGCCCTTCGCCAGGCACTTGCCAGCGAGCTTGCCGAAAGCGGCGACCTTTCGCGCATTAATGTCGCGTCGCTCACCGAGCGCGCTGGCCTTACGCGCCGCACGTTCTATTCGCACTACCGCGATATCCCCGACTTTATCAATCAAATCGAGGACGGCTTGCTGGCCGAGATCCGTGAGCGCATTGAGCTCATCACCGCAGCTCAGCTGCCTGATCTCTATCACAACATCGATGAGCTCGAGCCGGCGCCCGGTTCGGTTGAGCTGCTGCGTTATCTTGCGGCCAACCGCGACTTAATCGGTGCGCTGCTGGGTCCGGGCGGCGACCAGGCCTTCATTAAAAGGATTATCGATACCGCGCGTGAGGCTGTGGTGCCGCGTGCGCAGACGGGCATTTTGGGCCTGGCGCTGGGCACGTTCTTTGACTACTACGTCACCTACGTCGTGAGTGCCGAGGTCGGCATGATTCAGCGCTGGTTTGAGCGTGGGCTCACCGAATCGCCCGAGGCCATGGCGCGCATTATGACGGTGCTCGCTTTTGTGCGCCCTGGTGACCTGTATGGCCAACCCATCGATATCAACGTGCCGGAATACGGCATGAAGCTATTGAACCTGCAGCTCGAGGACACGGCCGACACCGCCGCAGCCGTCGAGTCCAACAACTAAGAGGAGAGACAATGAGCAAACTCGTCGAGGGCATTAAGGACCGTATGGTCGCTGCCGCACGCGAGGCCGCGCCCACCGTGGTGGACGCCGCGCAGAAGGCCGCGACCGCAGCTGCCGAGAAAGTTGCCGAGGCAGTTGCCAATGCCAAGAACGCGGCAGGGGAGACGTCCGTCGCTAGCGAGCCCGCCACCGCCGCTGAGCCCGTAGCCGCCGGCCAGGCCCCCGAAGGCGCGATCTTCAACCCCGAGAACGCTCGCGGCAGCCTGCACCTGGGCATTGACGTGGGCTCCACCACCGTTAAGCTCGCCGTGCTCAACGACGACAACCAGATTGTCTACGCCAAGTACCAGCGCCACCACACCGACGTCCGTGCCTGCGCCCGCGACTTGTTCGAGGGTGCTGCGACCGTGCTGCCGGCTGCCCAAATGACCTGTGCCATTACCGGCTCGGGCGGCCTGCTGCTGTCCCAGTGGCTCGACCTGGAGTTTGTCCAGGAGGTCATCGCCAGCAAGCGTGCCGTCGAGACCCTCATCCCGGCCACCGATGTCGCCATCGAGTTGGGCGGCGAGGACGCCAAGATCATCTACTTCGACAACGGCATCGAGCAACGCATGAACGGCACCTGCGCCGGCGGCACGGGCGCGTTCATCGATCAGATGGCCACTCTGCTGCACACCGACGCCAGCGGCCTTAACGAACTCGCGGCCAACGCCACCACCATCTATCCCATTGCCAGCCGCTGCGGCGTCTTTGCCAAGACCGATGTCCAGCCGCTGCTCAACGAGGGCGCCCGTCCCGAGGACGTGGCCGCCTCCATCTTCCAGGCTGTCGTGACCCAGACCATCTCGGGTCTGGCGTGCGGCCGTCCCATCCGCGGCAACGTCGCGTTCCTGGGCGGCCCGCTGCAGTACCTCTCCGAGCTGCGCCACCGCTTCTACCTCACGCTCAACCTGGACGAGGAACACCGCATCGTGCCCCAAAACGCTCACCTGTTTGTGGCGAGCGGCGCCGCCATGGCGCACGAGTCCAACAAGCTCAGCACGTTCCCGCAGCTCATCGAGGCCATCGATGCCCTGGGTGACACGCAGGGTGCCGAGGTCGAGCGTCTGGATCCGCTCTTTGCCACCGACGAGGATTTTGCTGAGTTCAAAACCCGCCACGACACTGAGGTCGTCCCCAAGGGCAAGCTCGAAGGCTACACCGGCCGCGTGTTCATCGGCATCGACGCCGGTTCCACCACCATGAAGGCCGCGCTCGTGGGCGAGGACGGTCAGCTGCTGCACACCTGGTACGGCAACAACAACGGTGACATTCTGGGCACGGCCAAGGTCATCATGGCCGATTTCTACAACCACATCCCCGCCGGCTGCACTATCGGCCACGTGACTACCACGGGCTACGGCGAGGCACTGCTCATCGAGGCCCTCAAGGCCGACTCCGGCGAAATCGAGACCGTCGCTCACCTGCGCGGCGCCAAGGCGTTCCTACCCGGCGTCGAGTTCATTCTGGACATCGGCGGCCAGGACATGAAGTGCCTGCGCGTCAAGGACGGCGTTATCGAGCACATCATGCTCAACGAGGCCTGCTCGTCGGGTTGCGGTAGCTTTATCGAGAGCTTCGCCGTCTCTATGAACATGGACGTGCGCGCGTTCGCCAACGCCGCCATCCATGCCAAGGCCCCGGTCGACCTGGGCAGCCGCTGCACGGTCTTTATGAACTCGCGCGTTAAGCAGGCGCAAAAGGAAGGCGCCACGGTGGGCGACATCGCCGCCGGCCTGTCCTATTCCGTCATCAAGAATGCCCTGTTCAAGGTCATTAAGCTGCGCGACCCCAAGGAGATCGGCAGCCAGGTGATCGTCCAGGGCGGCACCTTTATGTCCGATGCCACGCTGCGCGCATTTGAGCAGCTCACCGGCGTGCATGCCGTGCGCCCCGACATCGCCGGCTGCATGGGCGCCTACGGTGCGGCCCTGCTCGCCCGCGATCGCGCCGGTGCCGACGGCACTTCGACCATTCTTTCTGCCGAGGACATCGCGCACCTCACCGTGACGCAAAAGCATGTCCGCTGCGGCCGTTGCTCTAACAACTGCCAGCTTACCGTCAACGACTTTGGCGGCGGCAGGCGCTTCATTACCGGCAAACCCTGCGGGAAGGGCGCCCGCCACAAAAAGGCCGGATAGCAGGCCCCCAACCTCTTCAAAAAGAAAAACGAGCTGCTCTTTAACCGCGAGGTGCTGAGCCCCGACGAGGCTCCGCGCGGCACCGTCGGCATCCCCCGTGCGCTCAACATGTACGAGAACTACCCCTTCTGGCACGCGTTCTTTACGCGCCTGGGCTTTAGCGTGCAGCTGTCCGACCAGTCGAGCAAGAAGACCTACCAGGCGGGCATCGAGTCCATGCCGTCCGAGAGCGTGTGCTATCCGGCCAAGATGAGCCACGGCCACGTGATGAACCTCATCGACCGCGACGTCGACTTTATCTGGATGCCGTGCGTGCGTTGGGAACGCAAGGAGGACCCGACGGCTGGCAACTGCTATAACTGCCCCATCGTCATGAGCTACCCCACGGCGCTGGCGCTCAATATCGACGAGATTCGCGAGCAGAACATCGAGTTCCTGTACCCGTTTGTGCCCTATCACGACAAGACCGAGCTCAAGCGCCGCTTGTACCAGGTGCTCGCCGTCGACCGCGTGGCCGATGCTGAGGCCGGTCGCGGTCGCGTGCGCGGTCCTAAAATCACGCGCTCCGAGGTCGATGCCGCCGTCAACGCTGCCTTTGAGGCCGATGCGCGTTTCCACGAGGACATCCAGACCATGGGCGAGGAGGCTCTTAAGTGGGTCGAGGACCACGGCGGTCACGGCATTGTGCTCGCCGGCCGTCCTTACCACAACGACCCCGAGATCAACCACGCCCTGCCCGAGCTTATCTCGAGCTTTGGCTTTGCGGTCTTTACCGAGGATTCGCTCGCGCATCTGGTAAAGCCCGAGCGTCCGATTCGCGTCGTCGACCAGTGGATGTACCACAGCCGCCTGTACGCCGTCGCTCGTTTTGTGACGATGCGCAACGACCTGGACCTGATCCAGCTCAACTCTTTCGGCTGCGGCCTGGACGCTCTGACCACCGACCAGGTGCAGGAGATTCTGGAAGCCAGCGGCAAGATCTACACCGTGCTTAAGATCGACGAGGTGTCTAACCTGGGTGCCGCGCGCATCCGCATCCGCTCGCTCATGGCAGCGCTTAAGGACCAGGAGGCCGAGCGCCTGGCCGATGCCACGGCCGCGGGCGAGGCCTACGAGCAGGGCGATGCCGCGCCGGTGGCGCCCTCCACGGACGCCCCCGCGTTCGCGAGCCGCAAGTACACGTTTGAGGCGCAGCGTGAGAGCGCATCGACCGCGTGGCCCAAGGTGCCCTTTACCGAGCAGATGCGCGAGGAGGGCTATACCATCCTGTGCCCGCAGATGGCGCCGATCCACTTTGACCTGGTCAAAGAGGTGTTCCGCGGTGCTGGCTACAACTTGGAGCTGCTGCCCTCGACTGACCACGATGCCGTCGAGGCCGGCCTGCGCTATGTGAACAATGACATTTGCTACCCGTCGATCCTGGTGACGGGCCAGATTATGG